>Ga0136604_1000056_pt1 | contig 66755 bp, 57 predicted proteins | sample AntRauFillE10628_FD_104928 | JGI IMG/M metagenome (GOLD analysis project Ga0136604, IMG submission 104928) | Saline lake microbial communities from Rauer Islands, Antarctica - Metagenome Filla E10 #628 | ecosystem: Environmental > Aquatic > Non-marine Saline and Alkaline > Saline | place...
CGCGAATACCATGAATATAATCTGTATTCAGGCTGGTGATGGTAAAATCGAACCCGTCAAAATCAACAACATCAAAGGCCAGATCGGGCCCGCTATCTTCACTGGCCTGTTGTTGAAACAAATCAACACCAAGACAATCGACAACCAAAACCGGGCCTTCATTTGATTGCTTTTCAGCGGATTGGTGACAGGGTTCCTGCCCCGTCTGTGCAGGCAATGACATATCATAGGCGGCTGCGCACGCCAAAGAGGGCGTCAACATAATCAGGGCCAATAATGTTAGTACAAAATTTCGCATCACCGCTATATTATATCAAAAGAGTAAACAAGTCTTAAACTTTATTTAAGCCGCTAGGCATAAATAACAATATCATTCAGGATTTTGATCCCTCGCTTGGCAATAAAACAACAAAAATGACCGTGACTGCTGATAGTTAAAACGCGTTTCACTTATTGGCTGCATTTTCATCCGTATTTTTGTCCCTGCCTGCATGCCTGATATAGTGAATAATATTTTTTATACCGTCAGCACCGAAAATGAAACTCATACTTAAAAGGCAAAGAAAAATCAGCCTGATTGTTCGGGGCAGCCATTCAAAATGCATTAATCTCCGGTCACTGCTTTCATAGAAAATCATGCTGACCATTTGAGAAAGATCAACAATGATCGGAATCAGAAGGATAAATCCAAATCCGTAAATGACGACAGATAAAAGCGAGTCCGCCGTTACAATAGACATCACTTTATTTTTATCATTCCCCACGATCATCCGGCCAATCTGCCGTGCCCGAAACCATAAGATAATCGAAAACAGGCCAAACGGAATAACCCGTAATGTCACTACAAAAAATGTATAATTCCAGTATTCCAAAGGGGTGGGATGAAAAAACGGTGGTGCCAGATTTACTAAAAACAGCCCCGCTGCTTTAAAGAAAAAATAAAGCGCAAAAGTCTTGCAAATAATCTCGCCCAGTTCAGCTTTCGTCATCTTTATGCCTCCATACTATTTTGTGAAATTATACACAACTTTAAAGATAAGCCTAGCCTTTCTGCATAATAAAGCGATCCAGAGCATTGGCGAAAGCTTGCCGGTCGCGGTGATGGAAACTGTCGGGGCCGCCGGTATCCACGCCGCTTCCACGCAGGGAATCCATGAAATCGCGCATGGATAAGGCTTGGCGGACATTGCTTGCATCATAAAAAGTCCCGCGCGGGTCAAGGGCAAAGGCGCCTTTGTCAACAACGCGGGCCGCCAGCGGAATATCAGCGGTAATAATCAGATCACCGGCGCCGCATAGATTGACAATTTCATCGTCAGCAATATCGGGGCCATCGGCCACCTGTATAAAGTGTATAAAATCTGACGGGGGCTTTTTAATCCATTGATTGGCCACCAGTGTCAGCGAAGTCTGCGTCCGTTCCGCCATACGAAAAAGGATTTCCTTGATCACATTCGGGCATGCATCTGCATCAATCCATATTTTCATTTGTCCTACCGCCTTTGGTCCTCTATAAGTACCCTTACAATTCCATTTTAAACGACGCGTTGCAAGACAGATGTTAAGCATAAAAGACCTCACATACACCATCGGCGCCCGCACCCTAATTGAAAACGGCAATGCCGATATCATGGATGGCTGGAAAGTCGGCGTTGTCGGCATCAATGGTGCCGGCAAATCAACCTTGTTCAAACTGATCACGGGGGAGCTTGCGGTCGACCGCGGGACCATCCTCCTGTCATCAGGGCAGCGGATGGGGATTGTCCGGCAGGATATCCCCGAATCTGATAAAGCCCTGATTGATATCGTGCTTGAAGCTGACAAGGAGCTGACCCGACTTAACAAGTTAACCGAAACCGAGCCTGATCCCAATAAGCTGGGTGATATCTATATGCGTCTGGCCGAGCTTGATGCCTATACCGCACCGGCGCGGGCGGCCATCCTGCTTACCGGTCTTGGTTTCAAAGACGAAGAAATCTATCAGCCTTTTTCCTCTTTCAGTGGAGGCTGGCGAATGCGGGTTGCGCTGGCAGCCGCACTATTTGTCCAGCCTGATCTGTTATTACTGGATGAACCGACCAATCACCTTGATCTTGAAGCCATCATGTGGCTGGAAAGCTATCTTGCCAATTATCCGCACACACTTCTGATCATCTCGCATGACCGCGATATTCTGAATAAATGTATTGATCATGTTCTGCATATCGATCAACAACAGATCACCATGTACACCGGTGACTATGATACTTTCGAACGTGAACGCGCGGCAAAGCTGAACCTGCAGCAAAAAATGCATGAAAAACAACAGGCCGAACGCGCCCATATCCAGGGCTTTATCGATCGTTTCAAGGCCCAAGCCAGTAAGGCCCGTCAGGCGCAAAGCCGGATGAAAGCTCTCGAGCGTATGGATATTGTCGATGCGATTATGGCCTCCCGCTCCGTTCGCTTTAACTTTCCCCAGCCCGATAAATTATCACCGCCAATGATATCGCTGCGCCATGTCAGTGTTGGCTATACACCAGGGAAACCTGTACTGCGCCGGTTACATGAAAACATTGATCCCGGCGATCGTATCGCGCTGCTTGGCGCGAATGGTAACGGTAAATCAACCCTGATCAAACTGATCGCAGATAAGCTGACCCCGATGGATGGCGAAGTCGTGCGTTCCAAAAAATTGCGGATCGGTTATTTCTCACAGCATCAAACCGAGGAACTTGATGTTGAAGAAAGCCCGTATCAATCCCTCTCCCGTATGGTGCGTGAAACGACTGGCGAGGCCAAAGAACCCGCGATCAGAGCCAAACTGGGACAATTCGGATTTTCCCGTGATCTGGCCGATAATAAAATCGGTAATCTGAGCGGTGGTGAAAAAGCCCGGTTGCTGTTTGCTTTCATGAGCTATGATGCACCGCATATGTTGTTATTGGATGAACCGACCAACCACCTTGATGTCGATGCCAGAGAAGCCTTGATACAGGCACTCAATCATTATGAAGGGGCTGTAATCATGGTCAGCCACGATCCCAGCATGGTTGAACGGGTCGCCGACCGCCTATGGCTGGTCAAGGATGGCACCTGCCAGCCTTTTGACGGGGATCTTCAGGATTACAGGAAATTTGTCATCCAATCCCGTCGCGATGATAAAAAGAAAGAAAACAAGAATAATAAAAAAGCCAAAGCGGAGAAAAAGGATAAGGCAGAGAATAAAACCTCTGCCAAGGACCTGGAAAAACACGTCGCCAAAGCTGAAAAGCATGTCGCTGATCTGGAAGCGGAAAAGAAAAAACTGGAAGATCTGCTAGCTGACCCAAAGATCTATGATGATCTTGATAAAACGACAGAAACGCAGCAAAAATATGCCCGCGTCACCAAGGACCTTGAAAAGCAGGAAAAATCATGGCTGGAAGCGCTTGCGCAACTGGAAGACGCCTGCTGATATTCCCAAATATAATTTATCTATAAAAGAATAGAAACCCGCTTGTATACCGTTTTCCGAGCGTGCCTATAATTTAATTACCTAATTTATATATCCAGATGTCTCGCTTCTTCAATGGTCGCGCCCACAGGAATATCATATTTTTCATGCAACCGTGCCAAAGACGCATGCCGGTCAGCAACCACTTCCTTAAACAAGGTCCAGATCATGGCATAGATAATAAAGGTAAAGGGCAGCGCTGCCAGAACCGCGCCTGCTTGCAGGCCTTTTAATCCACCCGTTGCAATCAATGTAAAGCATATTGCCGCAATCAATGCACCCCATGTCAAACGTTTAATCAGCGGCGGGCTGATACTGCCGCGATCGGTCATCTGCGATACAATATAAGACGCCGAATCCGCAGAGGTGACAAGAAAGATAAAGATCAGACACACACCGACACCGGAAAGCAATGTCGAGAAAGGCAACGCATCAAATAAGGCGAAAAAGGCTGTCGTTATATTCTCTTCGACAGCAGCGGCAAGCCCAAGGCTTTGGGTCAGTTCCAGATGCAGCGCTGCGCTACCAAAAACACCAATCCATAAACATGCAAACAGCGGCGGCATAATCAGCGTGCCAAAGATAAACTCACGGATCGTCCGCCCGCGTGAAATACGGGCAACGAAGGTTCCTACAAACGGTGACCAGGCGATCACCCATGCCCAGTAAAAAATTGTCCAGTCCTGTCCCCAGGTCGAGCCTTCAAATGGCGAGGTCTGCAGGCTCATTGAAAAGAAATTCTGCAAGTAATCGCCAATACCAAGCACCGTCGCCTCCAAAATGATCCGTGTCGGGCCGACAATAAGAACATAGAACATTAACAGCAAAGCAATCGCAAGGTTAATATCGGACAGAACCTTAATCCCCTTATTCAGACCACTGGCGGCAGATGTCATATAGGCTGCAAACATAACCGTTAAAATAATCCCCTGCCACATCATATCTTCGGGGATATTAAACAAGCTGTGCAAGCCACCATTTATCTGCAAAACGCCAAGCCCGAGTGATGTCGCCACCCCCATCACCGTTGCGACCACAGCAAATACATCAAAGGCGCCGCCGAGAAGCCGCGGTGCCGGTGTTTTTTCAGTTACAGGTCTTAACACGGTCGACACCAGACCCGGCTGTTTCTTGCGAAACTGGAAAAACGCAATAATCAGACCGACAATCGAAAACGCTGCCCACTGATGCACGCCCCAGTTAAAAAAGCTGTACTGCATGGCCAGCCGCGCCGCGGCTTTGCTCTGCCCTTCGACCAGATCATGCGGCGGATTAAGATAATGCATCATCGGTTCGGCCATACCATAAAAGACAAGACCGACACCAAAACCAGCGGCCATTAACATGGCAACCCATGAGAAAAACGAGTAATCGGGACGGCTTTCAGGCGGCCCCAACCGTATGGCGCCAAATTTTGAAAAAGCTAAATAGCCCAGCACAATGACAAATCCGAAAACAGAAACCAGATAGAACCAGCCAAAAAATTTGGTGACCCAGCCAAGCGCAGTTGACGCGACTTCTTCAAATCCAACCGGAAAAACCGATCCCAAGATCACAAGCGCCAGAATAATGAGAAAAGAGACAATAAAAACCGGCTGGTTGAAAGTTCTAAGCATAAGACATCCTACGGAATTGAAACATACCGTTCAAAGAATAAAGGCAAATTAAACCCATGTATAGACTTGTGCCTTAAAAAACCCGTTAACCCTATACTCGAAAAAATAATTCAGGTTGTATTCCTTATATATAAAGGTATTTGGCTTTAATTTTTCAGAATCACTTGCGTAATAGCACGAACTGTGATTAACTGCGCTTGGGTTCGTGATAACTCTTGAGATGTGCCTGCGCTAGCAGCTGTATCTAGCAAAACGATTTTCTCTTACACAGTTTCGTTTGACAAAGAGTTGCCAGAAAATGACTGGATACAAACTCTATGTCTCGTCGTGCCATTGTGGCGCGAGATGAATGCTATTTAAAAAGTAAGAAAAAACGAGGACACCTCAAATGAAAAACTTTAATGAACTGGGTTTACCCCAGCCGATGCTCCATGCTCTGGAGAAAATGAAATTCTCAACACCAACACCAATTCAGGCACAAGCCATTCCGCTTGCGCTTGCTGGTCGTGACATTCTGGGTTCTGCCCAGACAGGTACCGGCAAAACAGCAGCTTTTGGTATACCCCTGCTCGCGCATCTGATTAAGAACCCGCAAAGTACTGCCGTGGTTCTGACCCCGACACGCGAACTTGCCGTACAGGTTATGAAAGCCATCCATGAAATGCAGGATCGGGCGATGTCCATTCCAACCGCACTTCTGATTGGTGGCGAAGCCATGCCAAAGCAATTCCACCAGTTACAAAGAAAGCCACGTATTGTTGTAGGTACGCCGGGCCGGATCAATGATCACCTGACCCGCCGCAGCCTGAAACTTAACAATGCCGATTTTCTGGTTCTGGACGAAACCGACCGTATGCTTGATATGGGTTTTGGTATTCAGGTTGAAAAAATTGTTGAGAACATGCCAAAAAGCCGTCAGACGCTTATGTTCTCTGCCACGATGCCTCCATACATCGTCAAGATGTCTGAAAAATACATGAACCAACCTGAGCGTATTGCAGTTGGCTCAACAACACAGCCGATGGCCAATATCAAACAGGAAGAAGTCAGAACGACTGTTGCCGGAAAATATGAAAGCCTGACCAAAGAACTCTATGAGCGCGAAGGTTCTGTCATCGTTTTCGTGAAAACAAAGCGTGGCGCTGATCGTATGACCCGCCGCCTTAATGGTGATGATCTGAATTCTGAAGCGCTGCATGGCGATCTGAAACAAAGCAAACGTGACCGCGTTATTCAGGCCTTCCGCAATAAGAAATTCCGTGTTCTGGTCGCAACTGATGTTGCCGCCCGTGGTCTTGATATCCCGCATATCGAGCATGTCATCAATTTTGACTTGCCGCAGGTTCCGGAAGATTACATCCACCGCATTGGCCGTACGGCCAGAGCCGGTGCCGAAGGCAGCGCTGTCTGTTTCATCACCCCGGAAGACCGGGTAAAATGGAATGCCATCCTAAAGCTGATTGACCCTGCAAAAGCAGCGGCACAAAAAACGCAGGAGCCACGTGCAAGCCGCGGTAAAAAACCGTACAAAGCCGGTAAACCGAAAAGTTTCCGCTTTAAAAGCCACAGCAGAAAAGAAGGCGGCCGCAAGTCTAAATCTGCACGGGCAGCATAACGCTTTAAAATACTAATTTCTAAAAAACCGTCAGCCTGATCAGGGCTGGCGGTTTTTTTATGCCCGAAAACGCCATCGGAACCCTTCTTATCAGCAGGATGTTAGTTATATGACGCCTCAGGTAAACAAACAGGCTATTAAAAAAAACAGGAGGATCCCAGATGTCCCGCAATGAAACAAAATCCGTGACAACAGCTGATCGTGTCGCCCGACACACAGCCCCGCATGTTAATGCCCGAATAGAAGAAGACATGGAAATGCGCCTTATATATTTCGCAGAACATGTCGAAGACATTGATCGCCGTTTAAAAGAACTGGATCGTGAACAGAATATCGAAACTGTTTTGCAAGCCAATGCGGCGACCTTATCTATGGTGGGTCTGGCTCTTGGCCTGACACGTCATAAACGCTGGCTCGGCCTGCCATTGGTTGTGTCCGGTTTTCTGTTTCAACATGCAAGACAGGGCTGGTGTCCACCGCTGTCGGTTTTCCGCCGTATGGGCGTTCGCACAGCGGAAGAAATCAATCAGGAACGTTATGCCTTGAAATATCTTCGCGGCGATTTTGATCGTAAACTTGGCAATGGCTCGATCAAAACACGTGTGCGCAAAGTGCTTGATATCGTCAATCGTTCTTAAATTTAACCTGTTCCAAATTAAGACCGCCAGCTGCACTATGCGCGGCTGACGGTTTCTTTAATATCGTCCTCAGTCAGGCTTGCGCGCTTGCTTTTGGTGAATATTCCATTTCACCGATTTGTTCTACCGTTGTTGCTTGCGGTCCTTCCGGACTTTCATCATAGGCAAGCACCACCCGCACCGGTGTGCCAACTTCCAATGGCTCGAACCCTTTACCGATGACGCTGTTACGGTGAAAATAAACTTCATTGCCATTATTCAATTCAACAAAGCCGAACCCCTGAAGGCCATTCAAACGCACCACGCGGCCTTCCAGCGGTTGATCATGATGTTTAATATCACCACGCTGTTTACGGTTATAATCCTCGAGCTGCCGAACCATCGCCTTAAAGGCATCATTTATAGTCATATCCAACTGGTTATGGCGGTTTTCATCGCCTGGTGACTTGCTGACCACCAACCTTTGCCCCGGGACATTGACCTCAAGCGTGACATGAAAAAGATTGCCTTTTTGATGACGGCGTTCCGGTTTTGTCACAATAACGCGGGCATCAATAATATGATCATAAAACCGTTCAAGCTTTTTGCTTTTCTCACGGATCATGGCCTCATAGGCAGGGCTTGGATCCAGACTATCAAATACTATTTCCAGAGGCTCATCCATTTTATTGTTCTCCTGATCTAAGATTTTAACGAGCTTTCAGTAGACCCGAAAAAACAATCGTCTGGATTGATATTTGTCAAAAATCAGGCTTTTACCCCAGATTTGATAAAGCCTGATCCAGATCGGCAATAATATCATCCACATTCTCGATCCCGATTGACAAACGAATGGCTTCCGGTAGCGCGCCTGCGGCAATTTTCTGATCATCATGCAGTTCGGAATGCGTGGTTGAAGCCGGATGGATAATCAGGCTTTTGGTATCACCGATATTGGCCACATGGCTTAGGAGCTTAACGCCCTCGACCACTTTGACCGCGGCGTCAAAACCACCGGCAAGGCCAAAAGTAAACAAAGCGCTGCAATAACCATTGCGCATATATTTATCAGCCAAAGCCTTATAGGGGCTATCAGCAAGTCCGGCATAATTGACCCAGGCCACCGCCGGATGCTCTTTTAAGAATTCAGCAACTTTCAGGGCATTTTCGCTATGACGCTGCATCCGTAAATGCAGGGTTTCAATCCCGACCAGCGTATAATACGCATTCGCCGCCTGCTGATTCATGCCAAGGTCGCGTAAACCTACCGCATGGTTATGGATCGCCAGCGGATTATCAGGGAATTTTTCAGCAAAGGTCAGGCCATAGCTGGGGTCTTCCTGTGCCAGTGCGGTGAATTTGTCGCTGTATTTCATCCAGTCAAATGTACCGCCATCAACAACAGCGCCGCCCATTGCCTGTCCATGGCCGCTTAGATACTTTGTCGTTGAATGGGTGACGGCTGAGGCCCCATAATCAAAAGGCTGGAAAATATAGGGTGTTGCCACTGTATTATCGACAATCAGCGGGATACCGGCATCTTCGGCAATCCGCGCCACAGCTTCGACATCAATAATGGCGCCTTCGGGGTTTGAAATGCTTTCGACGAAAATCAATTTGGTTTTTTCAGTGAGGGCTTTTTTGAAATTCTCCGGCTCTAGCGGATTGACGAAATGACACTGCCAGCCGAAAGACCGTTTGAACGTATCGCGAAACTGACTGGTCGTTCCACCATAGATTTTACAGGATGAAACAAAATCATCGCCACTATCAAGGATCGCTGTAAAGGCAAGAAGGCTTGCCGACAAACCGGATGACGTGCAGGTCGCGCCAACACCGTTTTCAAGTGATGATATCCGGCTTTCAAGCGCCGCTATTGTCGGATTATTGATACGGGAATAGATAAAGCCTTCTTCTTTTAAATGAAACCGGTTGGACGCCTGCTCGGTATCTTTAAAAACAAAGGCGCAGCTTTGGTGGATCGGTGTGCTGCGTGCCCCTGTGGTTTCATCCGGTGTCGTGCCACCCTGAACGCTTAATGTTTCAATATTAAATGATTTTGCCTTATCCATCGCTTTATCCTTTGCTGTTTATATCGGCGTTATTAACGCCTGCAGGGTAAAGCATAAATCAAAGCTGTGAAAAAACATAGTCTGTTAAAAAAACTGAAAACTGTGCTGCAGAACATTCGGCTTACGAAAGGCACCGTTGCAGTCCGCTGTAGTCGCCGAACAATGGGCACAACAATGTTCGGCAAGCCGGCTAAAATTTTTGATGGTGACTTCCGCCCCTTTGGCATAAACACCGCGCTTATTCAAACTGCGCAAAGCACGGGAAAAGGATTCAGCCTTCATCCCCAATCGCGAAGCGGCCAGAGATTTCTCATAGGGAAATGGAAATGTTCCACCTGCACCCTTCATAGATGAGGATAACTGGATCAGCAGACAGCTCACCCGCTGTGAGACATCCATCAAAGTCATATGTTCCTTTTCCAATTGTAATCGTCTGACTTGACGTGACATTTCTCCCAGAACGCCATTCAACATGTCTGGATTATTTCTGGTTACCTCCCTGATAACAGCGCCCGGAATTTCTATCATATGGCTTTCTTTCGCAGCCTCGGCAGAGAATGGATAATCAGTTTCAAAGAATACCGCCGCTTTGCCAAAAACATCGCCACGGGTTAAAAGAGATATAATCGTTTCCTCACCCCATTCGGTATTACGATATAATTTTACCCATCCGCTATGGATAATAAAAAACCGGTCTGCTTTGTCATCCTGAAAACAGATCGGCATATGCTTGGCATAAGTTCTAAAACGGGCAGATTCATAGCATTTTTTAAAGTCCTGATCCGTCAAGGCCTTGAAAAACGGGATATCATATAGAAAATCCCGGCTATGGTCTTTGGCACTTAGCATAAAGAATCCTCTTATAAGCTGTGGGCATAAGAGTCAGCACATTTATATCAGTCTATGTGCGTATCTATTTTCACTAACACATCCCGGACCTAAAAGTTTCCTTCATCCTGCTTTTTCTGTTTCTGTGACATTCTTCGATATTTTAAAACGTCTGCCTATAAATTTAAAAAATTTGATAAAAGTCAAAATGGATTCCTGCTTTTAAGTGTTGGTCATTTGTAAATATTAAGGATGTCATCAACATGAGGAGACCGACATGAAACGAAAAGTAACTTACTTTCTGGTACCTTTAATTACCTTGCTTGTTCTGGGGGGCTGTACGCGTTTAAATGAAAATGATCGCGCCATGATCATGGAAACCCGTCAGATAGCTTTGAATGCCAGCAATCAATCCGCTGAATCTGCCCAAAGTGCGACGCAAGCAGCAAAATCGGCACAGCAAGCAAGCATAGCCGCGCGTCAGGCTGCCGATGCCGCTGCACGGTCTAGTGAACGTTCTGACCGTATTTTTCGAAGTGGTGTCGAAAAATAACAAGACTAAAAATATATATTAAAATTAAATTTTACGCCCTATAGGAACCGGTATACCGCTGCGTTCCTGTAGGGCTTTCTTTACGGCGCGCCAATCTACTGTCGTATTTTCTCCGGCAATTGCAGCAATATCACCTTCGATATTTTCAGGCGGTGCCGGGGTTCTTATATGCCCATGCTCAAGGATATCATCACTCTGCTGTTGGAGTGGTGTGACTTCAAGTAACAGAGTATTTTTATACCAACCCATTTTATAAGACTGATCAACGACAGTAACTGGCGTACCTACCGATACCAGATTAAAGAGAACCGAAATATCCTCAGGATAAAGACGGATACATCCATGACTGGATTGCCGTCCGATGCCATAGGGCTGGTTGGTGCCATGTATCACATAACCCGGCCAGCCCATATTCAGCGCATGACTTCCCAAAGGATTATGCGGTCCGGCAGGTACGGATTGTGGTAAATCAGGTTTTTCTGCGCGAATTGATTCCGGTGGTACCCAGACCGGGTTCTCCCGTTTTTTGACAAGACGAGTATCGCCGGTCGGGGTTTGCCAACCTTCTTTACCAACACCAATCGGAAAACTATAAACCTGTCCGTCGCTATCGTATAAATACAACCTGAACTCGGGCAGGTTAATCACAATTCCTTGTCTAGGGGCGGCTGGCAATATATGGGCAAGTGGTAATTTTATCCTTGTTCCTGCACCCGGCATCCAGGGGTCAACGCCGGGGTTCGCCGCCATGACTTCAACAATACCAAGATCAAAATGACGCGCAATTTGATATAATGTATCTTCATACTGCGCCGTATAAACACGCTCTGCACCAATTAAATCGCCTTTAATCGTATATTTTTCACCCCTTGCCGGTTGAAGCACAAAAATCACTAAAACCACAAAACAGGCAAGACTTTTTAATCTATAAGGCATGTTTCTCATCCTCTTCTTTTATCGTTCTTATCATACAAACGGATGAAATCTTTTTTTGACCATAAAAACTCAGGAATGTTTTTATTTTTGATAAATATCAACATGTCCTTCCATCTTATACCTTAAGGTTGATGATACAGGAGGCCTAAAATGAAAGCAGTCATAAGCACAAAACGCCAGATAGCATTAAAAAAAAACGGCCCTCAAACTTTCAGTGGGTAAAGGCATTATACTTCATGGTGATCTCACCTTACCGGAGCATCCGCGTGGCATGGTGATCTTTGCCCATGGCAGCGGCTCTAGCCGTCACAGCCCACGTAACTGCGCCGTTTCTGAAATTCTGAATGAAGCCATGCTGGGCACATTATTGATTGATCTTTTGACCGAGGAAGAAGAAAGAATTGATCAGATCACCCGCCATATCCGGTTCGATATTCCGCTGCTAGCCGAACGTCTGGTTAAAATATCTGCCTGGGTATCCCGGCATCCAAAACTACAAGGACTAAAACAAGGATTTTTCGGTTCTAGCACCGGTGCCGGTGCTGCTTTGATCGCTGGTGCCCGTCTTCCTGAGATCATTACAGCCATTGTTTCCCGTGGCGGCCGACCTGATCTTGCCTGCCCTAAACTGACAAAAGTACAGGCACCTGTTTTATTGATTGTCGGCGACCTTGATCGTCATGTTCTAGAGCTTAATAAAACAGCATTAAAAATGCTGAATACAAAATCCACTCTTAAAACCATTCCCGGTGCAACCCACCTGTTTATAGAGATGGGTACATTAGAACAGGTTGCCGATAGCGCGGCTGAATGGTTCGTAAAACACGCAACTGATTAAAACGAGGATAAAATGCATATTAGAAAATTTACTGACAGAGCCGAGGCCGGACAGGCCCTTGCCCACATTCTGAATTTTTATACCAACAAACGGGATGCTGTCGTGCTTGCCTTGCCACGAGGCGGCGTTCCGGTTGGCTATGAAATTGCCCGGCAGCTAAATTTACCTCTGGATGTCTGGTTGGTTCGTAAACTTGGCGTCCCGGGACATGAAGAAGTGGCCATGGGGGCTATTGGCTATGGTGGTGTTCGTTATCTAAATAGTGATCTGATTTCAAAGCTCGGCATCACGTCGGAGCAAATTGAAGAAGTCACCAAAAAAGAAGACATTGAACTAAAACGCCGTAGCCGCCTTTACAGAGGTGATCGTCCCTTACCCGAGTTAAAAGGCAAGACCGTCATTCTGGTTGATGATGGGCTTGCGACAGGGGCAACCATGCTTGCCGCTATAAAATCCCTTAGCCAGGCCGAAACGGCGCATGTCGTTATCGCCATACCGGTTGGTGCAAAATCAACATGTCTTGAGCTTGAACAACTGGTTGATGATTTCGCCTGTATTATGACACCGGATCCTTTTTATGGTGTCGGACGTTGGTACGTTAATTTTGAGCCTACCAGCGATGAAGACGTTCAGGCTCTCTTGAAATCTGCCAGCCAACCGGCCGTACAAGAAAGGAAAACCGCCCTATGACCAGAAAAAATCGTTATCACGAGCTCGTCTCGGAAATAGATAAAAATCTTAGCCCCTTAAAAAGCCAATTGCAGGATTATGATGAGATTGTCGAGGCGGCACGTGATAAAAATTTCGTTTTACTGGGTGAGGCATCACATGGCACAGCTGAATTTTATCACGCCCGAAAAGAAATCACACAGCGGCTCATATTTGAATGTGGATTTGATGCTGTTGTGGTCGAAGCGGACTGGCCTGATGCCTATCGTGTTAATAAATATGTCTGCAATATCAGTGAGGATACAAATGCTGATGAAGCGCTTTCTGATTTTGAAAGATTCCCGACATGGATGTGGCGCAATACCGAAGTGAAAGATTTTATCACCTGGCTTGAAAAATATAATACCACCTATCGTGCCCCCGACAAAAACCCGGCACAGGGCACTCCTATCCGTTTTTACGGGCTTGATTTGTATAGCATGTCAAGTTCACTTCATGCCGTCATTGCCTATCTTGATACAATTGATCCGATTGCCGCACGTGCAGCACGTCAGCGTTACGGATGTTTGGATCACTTTCTTGATAATCCCGCCGCTTACAGCTATGCCACCGAACTGGGCCTTTCAAAAGATTGTGAGGACGAAGTCATCGCACAATTGATAGAATTACAGCGTAAAGCTATGGAATATAGCACCCAAAACGGCAAGATCGGTCAGGAAAACTACTTTTCTGCCGTTCAGAATGCTTCCCTGGTTAAAAAGGCTGAAAAATATTATCGGGCTATGTTCGGAGGCCGATCAAATACATGGAATTTGCGGGACAGCCATATGTTTGAAACACTCGAGAACATCCATGATTATCTCGGCCAGCCCTTAGACCGACCGGCACGTATTATTGTCTGGGCGCATAACTCGCATATCGGTAATTCCGCCGCGACAGAGATGTCCAATCGCGGCGAATATAATCTGGGCCAGCTGATGCGTCAGGAATATCCGGACAAAAGCCTTCTGGTTGGCTTCTCGACCTGCCGGGGTACAGTCACCGCAGCAGATAACTGGGATCAAGCAGCCAAGTTTAAACGCATTAACGAACCGGTTCCCGGAAGTTATGAAGAACTGTTTCATCATGTAAATGAGAAAGACTTCCTGCTTGACCTCAGAGATAACACGGCCCTGACAGACATGCTAAGCGAGCCTTTGTTGCAGCGGGCAATCGGTGTTATTTATAAACCTGATACTGAACGCCAGAGCCATTATTTCCAAAGCTGCCTGCCGGAACAATTCGACTTCATTCTTCATTACAGCAATACCCATGCGGTTGAGCCGATCGAATCTGTTATGCACCCGCATTATAACGAACTGGATGAAACCTATCCTTACGGGCTTTAGGCGCACCATAATCACTTTTATCATTTATAAAGCAGATTGACAGCGTGCGCTCTTTATTTAAAATAAAACGCTAAACTCTATAATGTCTTTGTATCTGCGATGCCGGATTAAAGGAAAAAAATGGATTATAGCCATACAGCCCCCGACACCGGAAGTTTCTTTTCTAACTTACTGCAGCCTTATGTCCCTAGGCAGCAATGTATGTATCATGAAAGCGGGCTTATAACGCTGCATGTCGCATCAGATATTTTGATTGCTTTGGCGTATTTTTCCATTCCTGTTGCGCTGATTTACTTTGTCCGCCGCCGTAAAGACCTTGCCTATAACTGGATTTTTATACTATTTGCCCTGTTTATTGTTCTATGCGGTACGACCCATATTTTTGGCGTGATTTCAATATGGAATGCTGTTTACCGGCTGGATGGTGTAATCAAGGCCTTAACAGCGATAGCCTCTATCGGCACCGCTGTTATTTTATGGCGCTTGATGCCACATGCTCTGGTCTTACCCGGCATCAAAGAAATCATTAACCGCCGTGATGAGTTAGAGCGCCTTGCCGCACAGCGGACGACCGAACTAACCGAAGTAAACAATACCTTACGCAAAAGCGAAGAAAACCTGAAAATCGTTGCCGAAAAGGCAGATCTGGCCAATCAGGCCAAAACAGATTTTCTCGCTAATATCAGCCATGAACTCCGTACACCGTTAAATGTGATTGTCGGTATCTCTGATATTCTGATCCGACAAGAAGATCTGCCCGCCAAGTCCCAAAAACTGGTCGACGTCCAGCAAAACAGCGCTCAGACCTTAAAATCACTGATAAACGATCTTCTGGATATCAGTAAAATTGAATCGCGCAACTTCTCTTTAAATATAGAAAGCTTTAACATCAATACGGTATTAAAGGATGCTGTTCAGGCATTTACAGTCGAAAGTCAGGATAAAGATATCGAACTGCACTTCATTCCGGCTAAGGAAGATATCAGCCTTTCCGGTGATCCGGCCCGTATCCGGCAAATTATTACCAACCTTATTAGCAACGCGATTAAATTTACCCATAAGGGGTCAATCACCGTCAAGGCCGACATCCAACACGATGAGAAACCCGGCGAATATCATATAGAAATTTCCGTCACTGATACCGGCATTGGCATCACAACTGGACATCTTGATAAAATTTTTGACAGGTTTTCACAGCTTAACGATAGCAGCACACGACAATACAGTGGCGCTGGCCTCGGCCTGTCAATCAGCAAAGAAATTGCCCGTGTTATGGGCGGTGAACTGACAGCAGTAAGTGAAATTGAAAAAGGTTCGGTTTTTACCTTTACCGTAGATCTGCCGGGGAGCGTTGAGGATACGCAAACGCCCAAAGAACAATCCAAAAAAACACAAGCCGATAAAAATAATAATACATCCTTGGACCGCCCATTGGTCCTTGCCGTAGATGACTACCCTGCCAATATTCTGGTTTTGGAGAATATGCTCGATGAAATGGGCTATGACTGCATAACAGCACATAACGGGACAGAAGCTCTGTCACAGATATCTGAACATTATGATGATATTTATGCTGTTCTTATGGATCTGCAAATGCCTGAAATCGATGGTCTGGAAGCCACCCGCCAAATCCGCAAAATAGAAGAAGAAACCGCCAATAAAGGACATCTGCCTATCATCGCAATCACTGCCCATGCCCTTCAAGGCACCGAGGAGGAATGCATAGAGGCCGGTATGGATCTGTATCTGGCAAAGCCTTATCAGCGTGAACATCTTGCCGAATTACTAAAAAAATGCGCCAAGATCGGTTAGCGATCCAATAACAACATCGCCTGGCCAATCTACACCAGGATCAATGCCTGTTTTCATGAGATTACTTTTGGCAATATGCCGATGCCAACTGCACATAACAGATAGATCATTTGTCCAGATTGCCTGAAGTTCCACGAAGTTTCGAAAAATATTTTCATCCTCTGAGACGAAGTTTTTTGAAAGATTAGTAATTATGATCTATAATTCTATCAAGACTAAATCAGGAATTAAAAGGTCGCACCATGCAATGCTATGAAAAAATTCTTTATGTCGCGAATGAATTCACCGAAGAGGGTGAAGGTCTAAAGCAAGCGGCCTCCCTTGCCACCCAATGCGGGGCAAAACTGACGGTGATGGCTATTTTCCCTGACCTGCCAGACGAACTTTCTGAATATCGCGACAGTTATAAACAGGAACTCTTACAAGAGGCCAGCGAAAAATTCGAATCTATCTGCAAGGAAGAAGATCTTAAAATCGACATGGATAAGGTCAACTTCGTCACCGAAACCGGCCATCCCCTGTTTATCCATATTATTCAGGCCGTCTTAAAAGAAAACTATGATCTGGTGGTTAAGGACGTTGCCGCCTTTGAGCCAAAAAAAGGCCTGCTTTCGATTGATATGAACCTGCTGCGCAAATGTCCGGGGGCTGTCTGGCTAAGTCGCCCTTATGTGGCGGATGATCAATTCAAGATGGTCGTTGCGATTGATCCCTTCCCCGGCAAGCCGAGCGGAAAAGCGTTGAATACCCGCCTACTGCAAAAAGGTCGCGACATAGCAAAACGGCTTGGCGGAAAAATGGTCGTCTTATCCTGCTGGAACTTTGAACACGAAGATTACTTAAGAAAATCTATGTTTGTTCGTGTTTCAGAACAGGAGATAGACGATCTAATTCAAAAAAATCGTAAAGAACATACCGAAGCTCTGCGAGAAACTCTGCAAACAGCCGGTCTGGAAAAAGATGATTACATCGTTGAACAACGCCGCGGCCGGCCAGATGATATTATTCCTGCCTATATCAGTGAAAATAACATTGACCTGTTATTAATGGGAACCGTTGCCCGTACAGGGGTGCCGGGTTTTGTTATGGGGAACACGGCAGAAGACGTCATCCGGCAAACAACATGTTCATTATTGACTGTTAAGCCTGATGATTTTGTCTCACCGGTTAAATTCTAATCAGGATGGTTTTCAAACCGGAAGACTAAAAATCATTTTCATTTCTGCCCTGCCGTTTTTTGTTGTTCTTGTATCAATATTCTGCCGGCAACGGAATAAAAGAACGTCGCCGACCAGGTCAGCATCATAAACCCGGCGAGGGCTTCGACGACCATACTTAGTGTTTTAAAAGCGCCAAGAGGATAGAAATTGCTTAGCCCCATCGTTGTATAACTGACGCCTGAAAAATAAATATAATCGCGAAGCCCTTCATTGAATTCGCCTTCAAAAGTCCCCATCGACGTATAAACATCCAAGGCATAAAAGGCACCGCCAAAAATCAGAATTTCAATCATACGAAATACGGCCGGCCCCAGCATTAAAAAAGGCGGCACTATAGGACTCTTTGTGTTCCAGCGCGCCGCCAGACAAGCAATGCCGATCATCCCCAAATAATGAATAAATGCTGTGATTACAAATAACAGCGCGGCTATAATACTGATTAACGCGTAACCTCTCCTTTCCCTGACTGCTCAAACAGTTTGTTCGGGAAATCCGTTCCGTTAATATGTTCTAATCTTAATATGGCGGGTCGTTTGTTTTTATCTCTAGCACTGTTATCGATGATTACTGACGGACGAAAGCAACGCCCCGCTTTAACAAAGCTTACGACCAGTCCAGAACAACCTTACCGCATTGGCCAGACTCCATTGCATCAAAGCCTTTTTGAAACTCTTCGGCCGGGAAATGATGCGTCACCACAGCCGATACATCCAGACCACTTTGCAACAAGGCTACCATTTTATACCAGGTTTCAAACATCTCACGGCCATAGATACCTTTTAAGGTCAGGCCTTTGAATATGACTTTATTCCAGTCAATGGCCATCTTACCGCCAGCGGGAATACCCAGCATTGCAATTTTACCACCGGTGATCATGGTTTCGATCATCTGCTGAAAGGCGCTTTCGATACCTGACATTTCAAGACCAACATCAAACCCCTCTTGCATACCAAGATCGCGCATAACATCCGTAAGTTTCTCTTGCGTGGGATTGATTGCACGGGAAGCACCCAATTTTTCAGCCATTTCCAAACGATGGGGATTAACATCTGTAATAACGACATTCCGCGCGCCAACATGTTTTGCAATCAAAACCGCCATCAAACCAATCGGTCCGGCGCCGGTAATCAACACATCCTCACCGACCAGATCAAAAGACAGCGCGGTATGAACCGCATTGCCGAACGGATCAAAAAAGGCGGCAATTTCATCCGGAATTTCATCCGGGATCGGAAAGACATTTTCAGCCGGAATCGACAGATAATCGGCAAAACAGCCCTGACGATGAACGCCGATACCTTTGGTATTAATACACAAATGCCGACGACCAGCCCTGCAATTACGGCAATGGCCGCAGACCAGATGGCTTTCACCGGATACCCGCTGACCTTTCTCAAGATGGGTAACATCAGCACCGAAATCCTCGACAACACCGACAAATTCATGGCCGACGATCATCGGTACCGGAATGGTTTTCTGCGCCCACTCATCCCATTGGTAGATATGCAGATCAGTACCGCAAATCGCAGTCTGACGTATTTTGACCAATACATCCTGACGGCCGATTTCGGGCACCGGCACATTATCAATCATCCATAAACCCGCTTCGGCTTTACTTTTTTCAATGCCTCTCATGCGGCTTCTCCTTTTAAAACGCCCAGTTTACGGCCAACTTCGGCAAATGCCTCAATCGCCTTGTCGATATGGGCTTTATCATGGGCAGCGGACATCTGGGTGCGGATACGGGCCTTGCCGTCCGGCACCACAGGATAGGAAAACCCGATAACATAAACGCCCCGTTTTAACATTTCATCGGCAAATTCAGCTGCCAGCGCCGCATCATAAATCATCACCGGAATAATCGGATGCTCCCCCGGTAACAGATCAAAGCCAAGCTTGGTCATGTCTTCGCGGAAATAACGGCTATTCTCGGTTAACTTGGCACGTAGCTTAACACCGTCTTTATCCAATAAATTCATGACCGCAAGAGATGTTGCCGTAATTACCGGCGCCAGCGTATTGGAAAATAGGTAAGGACGTGAACGTTGACGCAGATATTCAATAATTTTGGCATTACCGGCGGTATAGCCCCCTGATGCCCCGCCCAGTGCCTTGCCAAGGGTGCCGGTAATAATATCAACCTTATCGCTCAGCCCGTAATAATCCGGTGTACCGCTGCCATTCGGACCGGTAAAGCCCACGGCATGGCTGTCATCGACCATAACCATGGCATCGTATTTCTCGGCCAGCGCGCAAATTTCAGGCAGATTGGCAAGATAGCCATCCATTGAAAACACCCCGTCGGTGGCAATCAGGCGGAACCGGGTTCCCGCCGCCTCTTTCAAACAGCGTTCCAGATCGGCCATATCATTGTTATTATAGCGCAGCCGTTTTGCCTTACACAGACGGACGCCATCAATGATACTGGCATGATTCAGCGCATCACTGATAATCGCATCTTCCGGCCCCAGCAGCGTTTCAAACAGACCGGTATTGGCATCAAAGCAGGAAGAATATAAAATGGCATCTTCCTGTTTTAAAAAACCGGCAATCCGTTTTTCCAGCTTTTTATGGATATCAAGCGTGCCACAGATAAACCGGACTGACGCCATGCCAAAACCGTAATCATCCAATGCCATTTGCGCGGTTTTGACCAGACCCGGGTTATCAGCAAGCCCTAAATAATTATTGGCACAGAAATTCAAGACATGATCGCCGGATTCGACTTCGATATCGGCATTCTGTGGGGATGTAATCACCCGCTCCGGCTTATATAGTCCGGCGTCTTTTATCGCTTGAATCTCTTTTTCAATATGGATGATCATCGGTTTTGGCATAAAACAATCCTTTCATAAATCTGCAGACAACAAGATAAAGGGAATTTAGGATTTTGGCAAAGTTTTCCACAATTCTTCATCAAAGCCGACCATAAAAAGGTCATCAGATACCAGCAATGGCCGCTTGATCAGGGATGGATTATCCAAGGCTGCCTGCAAAGCTGTCTCTGCATCCATATTTTCCTGCATTTCTTTTGGCAATTTTCGCCATGTCGTACCGCGGCGGTTAATAATCTTATCCCAGCCGTGTATTTCAAAACCCCGTTTTAATATATCCGCATCCGCGCCGGATTTTTTGTAATCATGAAACTCGAAAGCAATACCGTTTTCATCCAGCCAGTTTCTGGCTTTTTTCATGGTATCGCAGTTCTTAATGCCGAATAATGTGTAGGTCATTTAAAACCTCCCTTTAGAAATCACCTTATCATTCCCGATCATAACGCCAGAGTCCAGCGCCTATAAGAAAATGTTTATAACTCACTTTTATACCGAAACCTCCTCAACGCCCAAACTGACCATCCGATCTTTATTATCATTAACCTAATATTCAGGTGTTTTTCATATAATCCCTTGTATGAGTGAAGAGGGTGAAAAAAAATCGTTTAGCCGTTTTACAAGCCGTTTTGGGACAGAAATCCCTTATGCTCCTAATAGCCTTATTACGCCTATGGTTGCGGGGGCACAGCGAGACGGTTTGAATCTTGAAGATCAGGATACAAATAATTTATATAATCGGCGCTTTCCGTTGGAAGACGGTAAGGCTCTGATTCTTGAAGCCTTGCAGGGTTTTGATCCTCTATTAGCGGCCAAAGCTGGCCATATCCTTGAAACCGGAAACTACAATAACGGTGAAGCGGATATGCAGGCCGAACAAAAACATATATTACAGCCCCATAGCAGACCGCCCTCCTCAAACAATCCATTTTTAGAAAGCGATTACGAGCTGAATATAAACGAAGGCACGCATTGGAATTTACAGCCTGTGCCGCCGGGTCAGTGTCAACTTATGCGGTGTTTGCCCGCTGAAAGCGAGAAAAGCCAATATGACCCCGCTAACCCGCATCCTTATGCCGTTATTGAATTCCAGTATGATTGCACAATAGACTCGGTTGTTTATATGGCGCATGAAATCGGTCATGCAATTGCCGATGATTACGGGTTGGAGGCTGGTCATACATATCAGGACAACCCGTCACATATAAAAGAAATGCAGGCTTATCTGGTGCAGCATATTATACATGACCACCTACAAAACCATACTGACCCCAGTATAGCCGACGCCGCATCTTCACAGTTTAAATCCACTATGAGAAAGAGCATTCAGGATCTGCCTGACAATTCAGGGATGGAAGAACGGCCCATGAGCCTACTAACTTCATTGGGTTTCTATAATCATATTAAGGACATGAAGGTGGAAGATAAACGTCAGGCGAGCGAGAATCTTTTGGGCAGACATGGCCCGAAAAACATCAATCAGGTTTTGGCCGAAGCAGATATAAAAGACCCCGCCGTTATAAAGAGTTGGGCTGAAAAAACAGTTGATACGGTTTTTGGAAAAAAAACAAACCAGCCAGATACCGGATTTCGTTCTTTGCCACGCCCCAATTCGCCTGCCCGTTAAAACAACCTTATCATTCCTAATCACAGCAGCAGAGGCCGAACCGGAACCCTGCAAAATAAAATACGTTTGTCATTCAGGTTTATAAAAAAAGGTGATCTATGGATAAGGATAATATTGAAAGTTGCTATTTTAAAGAAGATGCGCAGATGCCCAATAATCTCGACTTGCCGGTCATGATCTATCGCAAAATTGTCGGTGGCGATGGCCCGCATAATGCCGAAGAATTTGAAGAAACCTTCCGCGAGCATGGATGGCAAGGGATCTGGCAAAATGGTATTATCGATGAACATCATTTCCATCCCGATGCGCATGAAGCCTTAGCCATCGCCGCTGGTCACGTCACTATTCAACTTGGCGGAGAAAGCGGCAAGGTTTTTGACCTCAACCATGGAGATATGGTTATTTTACCAGCCGGCACCGGCCATAAACGGCTATCCGACCCCGATGGTTTACTGGTTGTGGGTGCCTATCCCAAGGGTCAGGAGGACTATGCCCTGTGTAAAGATAAAAAGGACTACGCCGCCGCCCGTCAGGCTATTGAAAACCTGCCCCTTCCTGACCAAGATCCCTATTTTGGTAAGAATGGCCCGCTTATACAGTATTGGAGCAAAGAGGATTTTTAAAGCAACAGACTTGATCTTTTGCCCTAGATGCGTATAAATCGGCTATGCAGAGCCGTCCAGCCTATATTTACGCCCCACCGCAAGGGCCTGTACCGGTCCTTCATCAGGAAGACGCTTTTCTGATCGTCTCGAAACCGGATGGTTTATTATCGGTACCGGGACGTGGCGCGCAGCATGCTGATTGTCTTGAAAGCCGCCTGCGCGAAAACTATCCGGCAGCGCGTATTGTCCACCGCCTTGATATGTCGACATCGGGGGTGATGGTACTGGCGCAAACGACAGAAGCCCATAAGAACCTCAGCCTGCAATTTGAGCAACGTCAAACAGCGAAAACCTATATCGCCCGCGTTTATGGACATATGACAGAAGAACAGGGTGAAATCACACTGCCGCTCATCAAGGACTGGCCCAACCGTCCAAAACAAATGATTGATTCTGTTAATGGCAAGGCTTCTCATACCATCTGGCAAGTCATCGCCCGTGAAGCCGGTAATATCACCAGAGTACGGTTAACGCCCCTTACCGGCAGGACGCACCAATTGCGTGTTCATTTACAAAACCTGGGTTTTCCGATTTTGGGAGATGATCTCTATGCCACGCCGACAGCATTGGCAGCAGCATCGCGATTGCAGCTTCATGCCGAAACACTTGAATTTAACCATCCGCTGTCAGGGGTCAGGTGTAAATTTACTGATCCCTGCCCGTTTTAGTGGTCTTCAGCGTATTCGCCTTGTAACCACGCCCAGGCTTCATCGCTTTTCTCTGGATCAAAGAACCGGGTATCGGATACGGTCACAAACTGGCTAAGCTTGGTTAAGTATTCTTCCCATTTGGTATCACCGATAACGGCAATAGCCTCAAAATTCCACCAGTATTTCATACCCAGTAGAAAATCATCCAGCATGGCGTGAGGGGTTATGCTCTCAAACTCGACCATATCTACAAGCAGGTAGATATAGTCACCTGACTGAACCGTGGCATCCAGCAAGGGAATAAACTTCTCATAGTCCTCATGGGTAATCACGCCTTTGGGACGGATAGCCAGAATTTTATCGGTACTTTGTGGCAGAATTTCTATCATTCTTGATTCTCCTGTTGATCTTCCCCCTAAGATAACGGTTTTACGGTCAGATCACCATGGTTTTTATGCTGCTTCTGCCAGAATAACATCCAGAAAAGCGCTGGCATATTTTTCCAGTTTTGACGCCCCGACGCCGGGCATCACGGCAAAAGCATCACGGTGCTGCGGTTTTTCAACAGCCATGGCCATCAATGTTTTATCATGGAAAATCACATAAGGCGGCAGATTGTTTTCCTTGGCAATCGATAAACGCAGTGCCTTTAGCTTTTGGAACAATTCCCGATCCGCTTCATTTTCAAGCATCTCGACAGCCGGGGCAGATTGACTGCGCTCCAGCTTTTGCCGCCGCGGCAGAATAAGGGACAATGCGGTTGCCTGTTTCAAAAACGCAACCCCTTCTGCCGTAAATTTAAGCCCGCCATAGCCTTCGACATCAACACGGATCAGATTTCTGGAGACCAGCTGACGGATAAGGCTTTGCCAGGTTTTACGGTCATATTCGGTACCAATGCCATAGGTGCTAATGGACTCATGACCGTGTCTCATGATCTGTTCACTGGTTTTACCCAGCAAAACATCAGCAATATGCGCAGCGCCAAAAACCTGCCCCGTGCGGTAAATACAAGACAGAATTTTCTGTGCCGGAATGATGCCATCAATGGTTTCCGGTGGATTAAGGCAGATATCACAATTACCACATTCCCCTCCGGCATCACCAAAGTAATTCAACAGAATGCGCCGCCTACAGCTTGCCGCCTCGCAATAGCCCAAAAGCGCGCTTAATTTATGATGTTCAACCCGTTTCTGGGCATCAGGCGCATTGGAATTTTCGATCATATGGCGGCGTTTGGCAACATCCTGTAATCCATAGACCATCCAGGCCGTCGCTGGCAGGCCGTCACGACCGGCGCGGCCGGTTTCCTGATAATAGGCTTCGATATTGTTGGGCATATCCATATGGCAGACAAAACGCACATCGGGCTTATCAATCCCCATACCAAAGGCAATGGTGGCGACAATGATAATGCCCTCTTCTTTTAAGAAACGTTCCTGATTACCAGCGCGGATGCCTTTTTCAAGACCAGCATGATAAGGTAGCGCGTTAAATCCCTTACTTTGCAGCCATGCAGCCGTAGAGTCAGTCTTATCACGGGACAGGCAATAAATAATGCCGCTTTCATCCGGATAGGTTTTTAAAAAGTTTAGGAGTTTTTGCTTGGGGTTTTCTTTAACCGAAACTTCATAGCGAATATTCGGCCGGTCAAATCCGGCAACATAAAGCTGCTCCAGGGTCAGATGTTTTAAAATATCTTGCCGGGTCGGTTCATCCGCCGTTGCGGTGACCGCAAGACAGGGGGTATCGGGGAAACGGGTCCGCAGTACTGATAAAGCACGATATTCCGGTCTAAAATCATGCCCCCATTGCGACAGGCAATGCGCCTCATCAATAGCGATCAGCGCCAAAGGCAGGCTATCGAGTAAATCCAGCGTCTGTTCTGTCATCAGCCGTTCAGGCGCCATATAGACCATATCGACTTCACCGGCGCGAATGGCCGCCAATGTCTGTTGCTGTTCCTGATACGCCATGGAGGAATTCAGCATCACCGCCCGAACGCCCAGCTCACGCAGCGTTGAAACCTGATCCTGCATCAAGGCGATCAGCGGCGAGATAATAATCCCGACCCCTGGACGACACAGCGCCGGAATTTGATAACACAGTGATTTCCCCGCACCCGTCGGCATCAAAACGCAAGCGCTGTTGCCCTCAATAACATGACTGATAATCTCTTCTTGCTGGCCACGAAAATTCGTGTAACCGAAGATATTTTTCAGCACGTCAGCCGGGTTGCGGCATTCAGGTTCCTTTAAATCCATAAGGCGCAGAATAGGCAAAAAAGCCGCGCGGTGCAATCTAATTCAAGGTAATATCAGCTGCGGCCGACAATCTTGCTGAGCTTATCAGCAAGACGGGTTGGCTGCGGCAGGTCATCTTCCAGACGGACCAATGATCGCATTTCCTTTTGTATGCGGACCGCGTCGGCGGTCGAGGACGGACATTGATACTTATACATATCTTACAAATATAAAGAGACGCTTCCCGGTTCCCCGTAATCTGTAACTTTGCCGATCACCCAGCAGCTTTCATCTAAGGCAGACAAAGCCGCCATAACATCGTCAGGTTTGTCGGTCACCAGAACAAAGCCAATACCCATATTGAAAATCTTGCATAATTCTTCTTCCGTGCTCTCCGATAGCATATCAAAGACGCGGTTCATTACGTCTGGACGTTCAGCTGCCGATGGCAGTTTATGAATGTCGTAGCTGAAATCACCGTTAATACGGGGAATATTATCCAAGCCGCCACCAGTGATATGCGCCATGCCCTTAATCAGGTCCGGATATTTTTCTATTAACGATTTGATCACCGATACATAAATGCGCGTTGGTGTCAGGCAAGCTTTCATCGTATCAAGATCATCTGCAGGTATCGTTTTACGCAGCAATGAATACCCATTGGAATGAAATCCTGAAGACGCCAGACCGATCAGGCTATCCCCCGCTTTTACTTTGCTGCCATCAACAAGATCATCTTTCATGACCTCACCCACAGCAAAACCGGCCAGATCATATTCACCATTGCTATACATGCCGGGCATTTCTGCTGTTTCGCCGCCGATCAGGGCCGCTTCACTCTGGCGGCAACCTTCGGCAACGCCGCTAATGATCTGCTGCGACACGGTTACATCAAGTGCGCCCGTGGCCAGATAATCCATAAAGAATAAAGGCCGCGCCCCCGTACATAGAATGTCATTAACGCACATCGCCACCAGATCAATACCAATGGTGTCATGAATATTTAACTGCTGGGCGATTTTAAGTTTGGTTCCGACCCCATCAGTACCGGCAGCCAGCAGCTTGTCTTCGGTAATTTTGTACAAACAGGCAAAGCCACCAACCCCAGACACAACGCGGTCACCATATGTTGCTTTCACCTTGTCCTTAATGCTATCGACAAAGGCATCACCCTTTTCGACATCGACTCCGGCGTCTTTATACAGATTTTGTCCTGACATATTTTATAATCCTTTTAATGGCGGAAATGGCGGCGACCGGTGAAGGTCATGGCGATATTATGCGCATCGCAGGCGGCAATAACTTGCTCATCCTTGATACTGCCACCGGGCTGAATGATGAATTTAATCCCCGCGCTGGCAGCAATTTCAATGTTATCAGCAAACGAAAAGAAAGCATCAGAAACAAGCACGGCATCGGATAAATCTTTATGCCCATTATCACGTGCTTTATCCACGGCCTGATCAAGACTGATAAGCCGGTTGGGATTTCCCATACCCGCACCGATCAACCCCATACCATTATCCGTCTGTTTAACAAGACCAATCGCATTACTTTTTAAATGCTTGCCGACCATAATCCCGAAACGGGCCAGGGCCAGTTTATCTTCAGAAAATTCTGCTGCGGTGACGGTCTTAAAATCTGTATCAACACCGTTATCTTCATCCTGCACCAGCCAGCCGCCGGATATGGACCTGATCACCGGCGCATCTTCCTGCCCGTTATAGACCGGATGCCGCAGCAAACGCAGATTTTTCTTTTTAGAAAACAAAGCCAGCGCTGCCGGTTCAAAATCAGGGGCAATGATCACCTCGACAAATTTATCGCTAAGCCATTCGGCAACATCTTTGCCCACCAATCTATTAAAACAAATAATACTGCCAAAACTACTGACCGGATCCCCCGCCCAAGCCTGTGTCAAGGCCATGACCGCATCCGGTGCCGTAGCTGCGCCGCAGGGATTAAGATGTTTGATCACCGTGACCACAGCCTGATCACTCAGGCTATTTAAATCGCCATTGCTGCGCCACGCCGCATCCGCATCAAGATAATTGTTATAGGATAATGCCTTGCCCTGAATGAATTCAGCACTGGCCAGACCGTCCCGCTGCGGATCACGATAGAGCCAGGCACGCTGATGAGGATTTTCGCCATAACGAAGCGTCGTTGCCGTTTCGGGCGACAATACAGGACTGACCGGAAAAATATTCATTTCCTGCTCGATCTGGTTGGCGATTACCGCATCATAACGGGCGGTATGGCGGAACGCTGCCAGTGAAAAATTCTGCCGCGTTGATAAATCAGTTTCGGCGCTATTGCCGGTAAAGCCATCCATCAAAACATCATATTGGTCAGGATCGGTACAGATACAGACAAAGTTAAAATTCTTGGCCGCGGCGCGTACCATGGTAGGCCCGCCGATATCAATATGCTCGATCAATTCATCCATATCATGGTCACGTCTGGCAACCTCTTCGAATGGGTAGAGATTACAGATCACAAGATCAATCGCCTCTATCCCCAATTCTTTGGCCTGTTTTTGATCATTACTGTTTTCCCGGCGATATAGCAGCGCACTGGCAACCGGAAAGCTGATGGTTTTCATACGTCCGCCAAAAGCTTCAGGATTACCGGTGACCTGTTCAATCGGTGTGCAGGCAATCTGGCGGTCTTCCAGATATTTTCGTGTTCCGCCGGAGGATATGATCTCAACCCCGCAGTCCTGCAACCGCCTGCCGATCCGGTCAAGGCCGGTTTTATCACTAACGCTGATCAGCGCCCGTTTAATCGCATATTTATCCTGCATAATGTTGCTGTCCTTCCTGTTCGGATTTATGATCTTCCTGACCGCCAAGATAGCGCAAGATATTTTTAAACACGAAATACCCCTGCCCCCAGCTTTGTGGATCGGTGTGAATATTGCGATAGGTTGCATTATACAAGAATGCTTCGGGATGCGGCATCATACCCAGAACCAAACCCGATGGATCGCACAAACCGGCAATATTTTTATAAGACCCATTGATATCATGCTGATAATAAAACGGGATCTGACCGTTCTCTAACAGCTGCTGATACAGCGTATCTTCCGCGCCCGGTTTTAAAACCAACCGCCCTTCACCATGACGAACCGGCAATTCAATGACCGGCGGTAAATCTTTCACCCAGGGCGACACACAATCCGGTGCCATCTCCAGTTTAACCCAGCGGTCTATAAACTGGCCGTCGGTATTTGCGGTCAATGTTGCCTTGCGCAGATCATCGGGAAAAGGCAGAAGCCCCAGTTTAACCAGCACCTGAAAACCATTACAAATCCCGATCACCGGCTTGCCAGAGGCAACAAATTCTTTGAAAGCATCAGCAAGCTGATAGCGTATTTTTAAGGCCAGCAACTGCCCACTGCCCAGTTCATCGCCAAATGAAAATCCACCTGGCAAGGCTATGCCATCATACCCATCAAGCATCTTTGGCGTTTCAATAACATCATTGATATGGATGATATCGGCCTTTCCGCCTGCGGCGATAAATGCGGCTGCGGTTTCACGCTCACAATTAATGCCATCACCGGCCAGAATTAAAAACCGCGGCGCTGTGCCGGTAATATTTATAATGCTGTTTTCCATGTTGTTACCATTGCCTCCAAGGGTAAAGTAATATCGCCAATCTGTAATTCGGGATCGGTACTGACAACGCCGATGCGTTGCAGTGGCAGATCCTGAAATATGCTCTCAAACTGCTCGCGGTTTTTCGGATCAATTGATACAACAAAGCGGCCCGGTCCTTCGTTAAACAAAACATCAGGGTCAAGATCGACATCCAGCGTAGCGCCCAGCCGACCGCCGATCATAGATTCTGCAACGGCAAGCACCATGCCTCCATCAGAAACATCATGGCCGGAACATAACATCTCTGTCTGACAGGCTTTATAGTAAGCCTGATATAACAGATGATTTTCGACCGGATTGATCTTGGGTAGAGGGCTACCTTCACAGGTATACAACGCGGCAAATTCCGATCCTTGCAAACCTTTATTTTCACCGCCCAGCACATAGATCAAATCACCCGCCTGCTTAAAACCGCTACTGACGGTTTTACCAACCACAGCTTTGGCCATCGCCGTAATCAAAAGGGTCGGCGGCACACTAATCATAATTTCATCGCCGCCGCGGTTACGGCCCCGATAATCATTCTTCATACTATCTTTGCCACTGACCATCGGCGTGCCATAAGCAAGGCTGGCATCATATAATCCCTTGCAACTGCGCACCAACTGGCCAAGCTTATAGGCACCATCAGGTGTACGTGCCGACTGCACCGGATCTGGCCAACAGAAATTATCAAGAATGCAGCATTTATCAATATCACCGCCACTGACAACAACATTCCGTAATGCCTCATCCAGTGCAAACTGCGCCATCGCATAAGGATCAGAAAAAGAGACCCGTGGTGCCAGACCGCAGCCCACAGCAATGGCGCCTGTTTCTTCGCCGCCATGCGGGTATAACCAGATGACCCCGCTGTCTGACGGGCCGTCATCCTCTACACCATTAAAGGGCTTGATCATTGTTGCCGCCTGCACTTCGTGATCATAACGGCGCACCCATTTTTCTTTCGAGGCTATGTTCGGTGCTGCCAGCAATTTATGTATCGCTTGCTCAATAAAATCCTGGTTCATTTTAGCCGGAACAGGCTGGCGGGTATCAGCAATTTCAGCGCCCTGATGCCAGTTTTTACGGGCGCGCGGGCCATCCCATTCAGCTTTCAAGACCAGATTGGGCAGCGATTCATGAAGAAAAGCAAGATCAAGATCAGCTACTATTTTTGCGCCATAACGCACTGTCAACTGACCATTATCCGTAAATTGACCGATATCTGTCATCGTCACGCCATGACGGTCGGCCAGTTTTTGCAAAGCTGCCATATGTTGCGGCGGCACTGCAAAACTCATCCGCTCCTGACTTTCACTGATCATCAATTCAAATGGTTTTAATCCCGGATATTTTACCGGACATAAGGCCAGATCAATATCGGCGCCATTTGTTTCCTGCGCCATTTCTCCGATGCTCGAGCTTAACCCACCGGCGCCGTTATCAGTCACACTGCTATATAATCCGGCATCCCGCGCTGCCAGTAAAAAACCTGCCAATCGTTTTTGGGTCAACGGATCACCAATCTGCACAGCCGTTACCGGTGAGTTTTCATTTAATTCAATCGAACTAAACGTTGCCCCATGGATACCATCAGCGCCAATTGCGCCGCCAGCCATCACCACGCGGTCACCGGCCATCGCCTGTTTATCGGCAGAGGCTTTTCCGCTTTCAAGAACCTGCGGTAATACGCCCACCGTTCCGCAAAAGACCAACGGCTTTCCGGCATAATCACGATCAAAGAAAAACGCCCCGTTAACTGTTGGAATACCGCTTTTGTTACCGCCATCTTCAACACCCAGATGGACACCTTCGAATATACGGCGCGGCGATTTCAGACTGGCAGGCAGTTCGGATTCTGCCACCGTATCGGGCAGATCAGGCGGCGCAAAGCAAAACACATCGGTATTGACAATCGGCCGCGCCCCTAAACCGCAGCCCAGAATATCCCGATTAACACCCAGAATACCGGTCAGCGCCCCACCATACGGGTCAAGCGCTGAAGGCGTATTATGGGTCTCGGCCTTGATACAGAGATCAACTTTTGAATCAAAACGAACAATACCGGCATTGTCGCTGAATACTGAAATCAGCCAGTCAATCTTGCGATCTGCCTGTATCTTTTTGGTCGCGCCTTTGATCCAGGTTTTGTAAAGACTGTTGATCGTCTGACTGCCTAATGCAGGTTGATCCCCTGACAGGTTTTCCTGATATTCAATTTCGGCATTAAAAATCTTATGCTTGCAATGCTCGCTCCAGCTTTGGGCAATGATCTCAAGCTCGACATCCGTAATACTCGTTTTACCGGTTTTCGTATAGCTGGTTAAGATATGATCAATTTCATCTGCGGACAAAGCCAGACTGTTTTCCTGATTTAGCTTTTCAAGCGCTGCCTTATCAAGCGGTATATCCAGAATATCGGTTTTTTCACCCAGCACCACTTCAGGCAAATGAACCTCATCAAAGCGTTTAGCGGCATAGAATTCTTCAGCGCTAAAGACATCAATTTTCTGGATCAGATCATTGGCGATCACATCACTGGCCAATTTCTGCGCTGCTATTTTATCGACATTTCCAAACAGGAAATACAGCTGACCACTGGCAATGTCGACATCAAGGCCGGTTATTTTAAGGATGTCCTTCAGACTATGCGCGGCGTTATCGGTAACGCCGGGTTTAAAGCCAACTTCTATAATCATCTGCGGCTTTGCATTTTTGAAATCATAGGCCACATCCGTTAAGTGAGCTTTTTGTATAAGCGCATCGGTAAAAACATCCTCTGTCCGTTGTTCCAATGCGCCCTGCAGTGCTATGCGTGACAGATCTTTCGAACCGACCTTATAAAAATCCATTTTCTCGATATGAGAAATATCAAGCTTTAAATCATGGCGCGCAGCATCAAGACACCCCACCATAGCGCGGCTCTCGATCAGTGGTTCAACTTCTATTCTGATGGCTGCGTTCATGGCCTGCTCCCTGTCCGGTGATTTGATTATCACATAAAAGATCTAATGCTTGGCGATACAGCTGGTATTCAAGCTCCATACCGCGTTTTTGAAAATCGTCAAAACTATCCTCCGGTTTTCGTGGAAATCCCGACTGTAAAATAATGGTGCCTTCATCAATCTCATCATTGACAAAATGAACAGTGATGCCGGAATCCCGCCTTGATTCAAAACTGCGTTCATAAGCATCCTTACCACGAAATTCCGGTAACAAAGACGGATGGATATTTATAACCCTGTTTTCATTAAGCGCCGGATCATAAAAAGCCGATAACAAATCATGGCCCAGAATACGCATATACCCCGCCAGAAAAATCCAGTCGATTTCATAAACGGCTAGCGTTGCCAAAATTTCTGTTTCATGTTGCTGTTTCGTACCGGTCTTGGGGATGATATGAACCGGAATGCCTGCTGCCTCTGCCCGCTTAATGACGCCGGCACCGGGTTTATCGCAAATTATGCAAGAGATATGCAATCTATCAGCATAGTTTTGCGCAGCGTAATCAATCAGGTTCTGGGCATTGGTACCATTGCCTGATGCAAAAATAGCGGCCTTGATTTCAGGCTGTTTTGTCACCCGTTCGTTCCCTGTGCAATATCTGTCCTATAATGGGCCCCTGTAAAATGAATATGTTCTACAACGTCGTAAGCGGCCTTACGGGCCGTTTCAAGGTCTGAACCTGTGGCCGTTATTCCAACCACCCGACCGCCGATATTGATCCAGATATCATTCTGGATCTCGGCGCCGGCTATAAAAACCAGCGGCGTATTATCATTTTTGGGACTGATAATCTCCTGTGGTATTTCCATGGTTTGGTTCAGCAGCATCGGTGTTGAATCTGTCGTTGGATATCCACCTGAAACCATCACAACATGTACTGCTGTCTGATCATCAGGTATCAAAGAAGCCCCCTGATCACGGCTGTTCGGAAGCTTCCCACAGGCGGCATCATGTAACACAGGCACCAGATCTTTGGTAATCAGGGGCATCAATATCTGCGTTTCCGGATCACCAAAGCGGGTATTGAATTCAATAACATTGACCTCATCCCCATCAATCATCAAACCGGCAAATAAAACACCTTTGAACGGCTTGCCTTCTTTGGCCATACCATCAAGGGTCTTTTGAAAAACATTGGTTTCGATAAACTGACGGGTCTTTTCATTTGGCCAGCCTTGCGGCGTATAACCACCCATGCCTCCGGTATTGGGCCCTTCATCAAAATTATGCACGCGTTTATAATCGCAGGCATAGCCCAGAGTCACAAACCGCTTGCCATCACAAATCGCAAAGGCTGAAACTTCTTTACCGAATAATTGTTGTTCAATAACAATTTTTTCAGTTTTTACCGTACACTCCGGATCAACCATAAATTCATACAGGGTCTTTTCCGCTGTAACCCGATCATTGGTCACAACCACACCTTTACCACCCGCCAGCGCATCAGCCTTGATCGCAACACCGGCGCTGACATCCCAGCCTTGCAAACCTGCCAGGGCTTTATCATAGTCATCATATTCGGCAAAGCGGGCTGTTGGAATGTCGTATTGCTCCATAAAATTCTTGGCAAAGGCTTTCGAGCTTTCAAGCTGCGCTGCCGCCCGCGTCGGACCAAAAACGCAATAACCGGCCTCTTCAAGAACATCAGTCATCCCCGATGCCAAAGGCTGTTCGGGGCCAATAACAATCAAATCCGCTTTGATTTCAGCTGCGGTTTTCAAAACAAGATCGACATCATCCACCGGCCCTGAAATACACGTGGTTTTATCCAGCTGGGCAATACCATCATTCCCCGGCAAGACAACCAGATTTTCGGCAATATCCGAGCGCGCTATCTTCCAGGCCAGTGCATGTTCGCGGCCACCGCCACCAAGCAAGAGAATATTCACGCTGCCCTCGCCTGTGTTTTAATATCATCAAGGCAAGCGGCGACTTTCTCTAACGGCCAGCTTTGGCCAAAAATCTCGCTTCCGTAAATTTCTTTGGAAAGAGCATCGGCGCAGGATTTATATAACATGGAAACACTTGTGGCTGCCTCTGCCGGCAATGGTGGTGGCAGCTGTTTTAATTCCTGCTCGCAAATTGATTTCCAGTCTTCAACGCCCCGCTCATCGGCGAGTTGCTTTGCCCGCTCGGTCGCCTGATGCCATGGCGTATCACGATAAACACTGCGCAGACATTCTTTTGATAATTGCACCCCGTTACAGGTCAGGCGGATTTCATCAGGACCGATGGAATCAATCAACCTGAAACCGCGTTCATCACCATCACCTTGTACAAAGGCAAACTCCAGCTTGCCGTCCCAAAGCTGCATGCCGGTGCGGGCAAACAAATCCTTTAGCCGTGCCGCAATGATCGCTGTCATGGTTTTAAGTTTACGGCATTCCGCCGTTGTCAGGCCGGCAATATCACTGGCCTGTTCTTCGCTAAGATACCGGTCATAATTTTCAAGCTTGGTAGACATTTCAATCACTGGCCGTTCAAACAGATCACCCGGTACCGGCGGTTTATCAAGCCCCAATACCTTGCAATAGGCAGGATCAGCTGTACGTTTCAGTAATGAGCTCCCTTCCGGCACACCAAATCTGAAAATCACTTCCAAAGGTACCAGCGTATCAACAGGACGTGATTTATAGGCACTATAATCCCAGACCAGCGCGCCATCCTGCTGTGATGATTGCGGCATCATTACATTCATCCGTTCAACAGCCATGCAGGTTGTCGGCGTATCTTTGTCCTGTAGATTACCTTGCTCATCCGATAAGCCGAGCGCATGGGTTCCGGCACCATCACAGCACAGCGTTTCATAAACCGCTCTGTCCATACCATCAGGCAACTGCCAATCCTGCCAGGTCTTTGGTTTTTGAAGAAAATCAAAAAAAGCCCATGCCATAAACGCAAGGGCTCTGCCTTTATCCTCAATCCGGTCAGGCATTTCACCCCAGTCGAATACGGAATACCGGTCCGAGAATTCAAAGACCAAAGGATCATCAGGATTTTTTGTCCCGTGGATATCCTTAACCGAGCCGCGATAGATCAGTGGTAACTGTGTCATGATTTTTTCCCTCTTCTTTATGAAACAGACGGTCCGCCCATAAAACAGCATTACGCCCGTTATTGGTGCCCATCCATAGCCCGCCAGTTTGCATCCAGTTAAAAACCTCGATCAACGTCTCGGGCTTTTTCAAATCATCCGGCGCAATCAATGGTACATGTATGGCAAACGCATCTGGTTTCATATCGTCTTTGCTATTGGTATAGATAACATTTAAGGCATCTTCTGCCGGTTCGTTATGAACCGTTACTTGATAATCGCATTCTTCAGCAAGGCTAAGGGTGCGGGCAATTTCCTTGATTGCAAAATCTTCTTCCGCCAATGAAGCATTGACCACAATACACATACGCTTTCTATCAGGAACAGGGGCATTGATAAATTTCCCGATTTCTGCCTCACAACCCGGGGCCACCGTCAATACCGGCTTTCCATACGGCATCTGCAGGATAGAGGCCACAGCATCAAGCCCGCCATAATGCGCCGCAACTGGAACACCAAAGACCGGCTTATCACTGATCGAGGCCGCAACCCCCGGCAATGCTGCGGCAAGGCCTGCGCCAGCGATAATATAATCACCGTCAAATGCTGTTAATGCCTCTTGCAGCTGCGGCAGATTACGATGGGCGGAAATTACCTGACACTCAACATCTGCCGATAATTTTAACTGTTCGGCCAAAGGCCCATAAACCGGCTGATCTGATTCACTCCCAAACACGATAAATATATTCATGCGGTTTTTGCTCCTGTTTCTTTTGCATTATCAAACAAAGCGCGGCGCCCTTGGTCACGGGTTTTCTGCCGCAGCTGGGAAAACTTCATTCCGGCTGTAATATCAGTTGGATATTTACTGGTTACACAAGCCATGCACAGATCATTCAGACCGATGGCTTTTTTAAGATCATCCGGCTCAAGATAAATAATCCGTTTGACCCCCATCCAGTCGCTAATCTCCTCAACCGTTTTCTGATGCGCCAAAAGATCTGTCGGATCCGGAAAATCAATCCCGTAAAAACAGCTATCACGCAGCGGCGGACAGGTGATGCCCAGAACAATTTCCTTGGCGCCGTATTTCTTCAAAAGCGCAACAATCCGTTTCGCTGTCGTACCGCGGACAATACTATCATCAACCAAAAGAATGCTTTTACCAGTAATCTCACTGCGAACCGGGCTCAATTTCAGCTCAACAGCTTTTTCGCGTTTTTCCTGCGTATTCAGTATAAAGCTGCGATGAACATAACGGTTTTTGATCAGCCCTTCGCGGTAGGGAAGCTTTAATTCATCAGCCAGAGAGATCGCCGCGGACCGGCTGGTATCAGGCACCGGCATAACGACATCAGGTGATATCACCCCGTCTTCAATATCCTGTCTTGCTTTGTTCGCCAGCTGTACGCCCAGATTAAGCCGCGCTGTATAAACTGACTGATCTTCCATACTGCTTTCGGCGGCAGAAAAATAAACCCATTCAAACATACATGGTGCTGCGGGCTGATCTTGATCGATGAGAACCCTGCTTTGCATTTTGCCGTCACGGTCAATCAACACGACTTCACCGGCGGCTATATCGCGTACATATTCATAGCCAAGATAGTTCAGCGCCACAGTTTCCGAACACAGACAGTAAATATCTTCTCCGCTCTCGGAGGTTTTACGGCCTAATATCATTGGCCTGATCCCCTTGGGGTCACGAAAAGCGATCATACCAATACCGGAAATCATACCAATGACGGCATAACCACCTATGACCTTATCGAATACCTTTTTGGTCGCCTGACAGATATTATCGAATTCAAAGCTTTCCGGTGTAACACTGTTACCTTCGATCAAATAAGCATTCCACAGATGCATCAAAATTTCGAGATCATTGGAGGTCAGCAGCTGGCGTTTAAAATCCTTAGTCAATTCGCGGGCGACATCGTGATAATTCAGAATATTACCGTTATGAACCATCGCCAGCCCAAAGGGCGTTCCGGTCACCAGCGGCTGAATATCCTGCGCGCCATCGGTGCCTGCCGTTGCGTAACGGTTATGCCCCAGCGCCATACGTCCGGTCAGCTTTTCCAGTTCCCGTTGTCCGAAAACCTGAGCAACAAGACCCATATCCTTTTCCTGAGAAAACATCATAAGATGATCGTCATAACTGACAATACCAGCGGCATCCTGCCCGCGGTGCTGCAGGGTCAGTAATCCGTGATAAGCTTCATAGGCTGCGCTCTCGCTAGGGATGCCCGAATCGGGTAGATCAGTCTGAGGTTCGGAAATACCAATGATTCCACACATATAGCCCGCCATTAAGCAAAATTGAAACTGGATATCCTGTTACTAGGACTAAAGCAAAACACAGATCATGAGAAGGGGGTATATCCCTTATCTTTATTCTGCGGCGGTTTTTATTGCATCCGATTTATCAAGCGCCGTTTCATACAAATCTTTACGGCGGTCTTTCAAGTTGCGTACGCTGCCATTTTCATGAAGTTCGGTCAGACGGTTCAGATCCAGATCGGCAATCAAGGTCATTTCCGTGTTTGGCGTTGCTTCAGCGGCAATGCAATCATGCGGGAACGTAAAATCGGACGGTGTCAGGACAGCGGCCTGTGAATACTGCATATCCATATTGGTCACGCTCGGCAGGTTGCCGGTTGAGCCTGACAAAACGACATAGCATTCATTTTCAATCGCCCGCGCCTGCGCGCAATACCGCACCCGTTGATAGGCATTTTTAGTGTCCGTCCAATACGGTACAAAAATAATTTCCACATCCTGCTCGCCCATAATCCGGCCCAGTTCGGGAAATTCAGCATCATAGCAAATCAAAATGCCGATTTTACCGAAATCAGTATCAAAAACCTTGATCGTGTCACCGCCGACCATGCCCCATTGGTCACTTTCATGCGGCGTAATATGGATTTTATGCTGTTCGTCCCATGTCCCGTCACGGCGGCAAAGATAGGCCACATTGCGTAGCCGTCCTTCACTGTATTCCGGCACACTGCCACCAATAATGTTAATATTATAATTAACCGCAAGGTTAACCAGTTTCTTACGAATGGTGTCACTATGTGACGCCAGCACCCGTACAGCATCAGCCGGGTCCATATCATTATCATTGCCCATCAGGGCGGCATTGAAAAACTCGGGAAACAAGATAACGTCAGACCCGTAGCTTGAAACCGCATCAACGAAGTATTCAACCTGTTGCAGGAAATCATCTATATCTTTCAAAATGCGCATCTGCCACTGGACAACCCCGACCTTAACCCGCTGGTGATAACGGGTCAGCGCGATGCCTTCGATTTCCTCTTCGGGTTCATGGTAGATATTCAGCCATTCCAGCAGTGTCGCATATCCTTGAGATGCTTTATCCTCGCTCATATAATTTTTTAGAATTTTACGAACATGAAAGCCGTTTGACAGTTGGAAGGTCAAAATCGGATCAACCAATTCCTTGGCACGAACCTTTTTGACGTATTCCTGCGGCGTCATTTCATCTTTGACTGCTTCATAGCCCGGAATCCGTCCACCGGCGATAATGCCTTGCAGATTCAGGTTATAGCAAATCTCTTTGCGCGCATCATACAGCCGCCGGCCCAGACGCATACCGCGATAGGCCGGATCAACAAAAACATCAATACCGTACAGCGTATCACCATCCTGTGTGTGAGTGGTAAACTTACCTTTGGCGGTAATCTTGTCATAGCTGTGACGATCACCCCATTTACTGTAATCAACAATCAGGCTGAAAGCTGCGGCAACAATTTTACCGTTATCTTCGATACCAACCTGACCTTCGGGAAAACGTTTCAGCAGATACTGAATTTCATCTTTTTCCCATGGGCCAATGGACGGGTAGATTTCGGTCATAATCCGCCGGATATCGTCATAATCAGATTCTTCGACCTGACGCAACTTTAGATAATGCTTATCACTATTTTCTACTTCGTTATCCGTCATTTCTGCCCTTTGTGAATCAGTTTTAAAAAAACGATTATACTGAAAAACACGTTTTTGTCACCCGTTGCAGGATCATTCACCGTTACTAAATTTGGTTTCAAGGCTGATTTCAGCCTTTAACAGCTTTGATACCGGACAGCCTGTTTTGGCTGCATTGGCGGCTTTTTCAAAATCGGCTTCTGTTGCCTTGGGTACAACAGCATCAACAGACAGATGAACCGCTGTAATGGTAAAGCCATCTTTATCTTCAAGCGTAACCACTGCTTTGGTATCAATGGAATCAGGAATCAGATCCAACTGGCCAAGTTCATTTGACAGCGCCATTGAAAAACAGGCCGCATGCGCCGCGCCGATCAGCTCTTCAGGGTTGGTACCGGGACCATCTTCAAAACGGGTGTTAAACCCATAGGCGGATTGATCCAGAACGCCGCTTTCGGTCGAAATATGGCCATTACCTTGTTTTAAATCGCCTTGCCAATGGGCTGATGCTGTTTTCTTCATAATTATAGCCTCCTAAAAAAATTACATTATAAGCCTTGCCATGAAGTGTAGAGAGACAAGACCCGCTTTCAAGGCTAAAACGGCAAATATCATAAATACCCTGTTAATAACACAATCGGCGCGCATGAAAGTTACTTGCGCTCTCTGCACTGTTTTTCGTACACTGCGGCAATAATAACCAACTGGACAGAAAACCATGACCGCTTCACCCGCTGATAGATTTTATGACGCTCTCAAAAACCGGATCCTGATTTTAGATGGCGGGACGGGTACAATGATCCAGTCTTATGATTTGAATGAATCCGATTATCGCGGCACGCGCTTTTCCGACTGGCCGTCAGATCTGAAGGGTAATAATGATCTACTTAACCTCACGCAACCGGACGTAATCACTGAAATCCATGAGCAGTATTTAGAGGCCGGAGCCGATATCGTAGAGACCAACACCTTCAACGCCAACTGCATTTCAATGGCCGACTATGATATGGAGGCGTTAAGCTTTGAACTTAACAAAGCCGCGGCCAGCATTGCCAAGGCCGCAGCCCTTAAATACAGCACAGATGACAAACCACGTTTTGTTGCCGGTACGCTGGGGCCAACAAACCGGACATGTTCACTGTCTCCTGATGTCAACGACCCCGGTGCCCGCAATATTACCTTTGATGAACTCGTTGATGCCTATTATGAAGCAATCGATGGGCTGGTTGACGGCGGCGCTGATATTCTGCTGATTGAAACGATTTTCGACACTCTGAATGCCAAAGCCGCGATATTTGCAGTTGAAAACTTTTTCGAAGATCACAATATGCGCCTACCGCTAATGATCTCTGGCACGATTACCGATGCTTCGGGCCGGACATTATCGGGACAGACGACCGAAGCGTTCTGGAATTCCCTGCGCCATGCCCGCCCGGTTTCAATCGGGCTTAACTGCGCTCTTGGCCCCAAAGAACTCCGGCCCTATATCGAAACCCTGTCCAAAATTGCCGATAGCTATGTATCGGCCCATCCCAATGCCGGTCTGCCGAATGCCTTTGGCGAATATGACGAAACGCCCGAACAAATGGCCACAGAAATTGCAGAATGGGCCAATAGCGGCTTTCTCAACATTATCGGTGGATGCTGCGGCACCGCCCCCGAACATATCAAAGCCATAGCAGAAGCTGTCAAAGGCATCCCGCCCCGCAAATGCCCCGACATAAAAACCGCCTGCAGATTATCAGGGCTGGAGCCGTTTACGATTGATGATGTTTCCCTCTTCGTCAATGTCGGGGAGCGCACAAATGTTACCGGATCTGCCAAATTCAGAAAACTTATTAAGAACGAGGATTTTGAAACCGCCCTTGGCGTTGCCCGTGAGCAGGTAGAAAACGGCGCACAAATCATCGATATCAATATGGATGAAGGCTTAATCGATTCGCAAAAGGCCATGGTGACCTTTCTAAACCTGATTGCCGGAGAACCTGATATCTCCCGCGTGCCGATCATGATCGATTCCTCGAAGTGGGATATTCTGGAAGCCGGTTTGAAATGCATTCAGGGTAAATCGATTGTCAATTCCATCAGCCTGAAAGAAGGCGAAGACGCGTTTATCAAACAGGCTGATCTGGTGCGCCGTTATGGCGCGGCTGTTATTGTCATGGCTTTTGATGAACAGGGACAGGCCGATACCGTCACCCGCAAAACTGAAATCTGCGCCCGTGCCTATAAAATCCTGACCGAAACGGTTGGTTTTCCGGCTGAGGATATTATTTTTGACCCCAATATTTTTGCAATTGCCACAGGCATTGAAGAACACAATAATTACGGCGTCGATTTTATCGAAGCCACACGACATATTAAACAAAACCTGCCCCATGCCCTTATCAGTGGCGGTGTGTCGAATGTTTCTTTTTCATTCCGCGGAAATAATCCGGTTCGTGAAGCCATCCATGCTGTCTTTCTTTACCACGCTAACAAGGCGGGTATGGATATGGGGATCGTCAATGCCGGACAACTGGCCATCTATGATGACATTCCGGAAGAACTCCGCCATGCTGTCGAGGATGTCGTCCTGAACCGCACACCGGAGGGCACAGAAAATCTGTTGGCACTGGCCGAAAAATACAAAGGCAGCGATGAAAAAGCCGAAAAAGAAACCGCCGAATGGCGCAGCTGGCCGGTTGAAAAACGCCTTGAACATGCCCTTGTCAAAGGTATCACCGATTATATAGAGGAAGATACCGAAGCCGCGCGGCAGAATTGCAAAAGATCGCTTGAAGTCATCGAAGGCCCCTTAATGGTCGGAATGAATATTGTCGGCGATCTGTTTGGCGAAGGTAAAATGTTTTTACCACAAGTCGTTAAATCGGCCCGGGTGATGAAAAAGGCCGTCGCCTATCTTTTACCCTTCATGGAGGAAGAAAAAGACACCGAAACCACCAGCGCCGGTAAAGTGCTGCTGGCCACGGTCAAAGGCGATGTCCATGATATCGGCAAGAACATCGTTGGTATTGTTCTGCAATGCAATGGATATGAAGTCATTGATATGGGCGTTATGGTGCCTGCTCAGAAAATCCTTGATACCGCGCGGGCCGAAAAAGTCGACATCATTGGCCTGTCAGGGCTGATTACCCCGTCACTTGAGGAAATGTCCCATGTCGCCAGTGAAATGCAACGCCAGGGTTTTGATATACCGTTATTGATTGGCGGGGCGACAACATCCGAAATGCATACCGCCGTTAAAATCGCGCCGCATTATGATCATCCGGCGGTCTATGTGCCTGATGCCTCGCGAGCTGTCGGTGTAACCAGCAAATTGATCAGCAAAACCCAACGCGCTCCTTATATGGCAGAGATCAACAGCAAATACGATGCCCTGCGTGAGCGTTTTGCCAACAAAGCACCAAACAAAAAGCTGCTATCGTTGGAGCAAGCCCGTAACAATGCTTTTAAACCTGATTTCACAGCCCACCCACCGGTAAAACCGACGCAATCCGGCCTGCATGTTATTGATGATGTCAGTTTTGAAATGCTGCGCCCCTATATTGACTGGTCACCCTTTTTCTACACATGGGGGCTGCGGATGAAATACCCACAGATCCTTGATGATGATGAAAAAGGGATAGAAGCCAAGAAACTGTTTGATGACGCGCAAGAAATGATCGCCCATTTCATCAAAGATCCGGCATTATCACCACGCGGTGTAATCGGTCTGTTCCCTGCCGCAAGCGATAATGAGGATATCATTATCTATGAAGATGATGATCGTAAGACAGAGAAAACCCGCATCATCGGCCTGCGCCAACAAATTTTGAAAAAAAACAAACCCGATACCGGACTTGCCGATTTCATCGCCGGACAAGATAGCGGGCTTAATGATTATATCGGCGCCTTTGCCGTTACCGCAGGTGATAATCTGGATACACTGATTAAAACCTATGAAGCCGATCACGACATGTATCGCAGCATGATGGCCAAAGCCATTGCCGACCGTTTTGCCGAGGCTTTTGCCGAATATATGCATAAACAGGTGCGGACAAAATTCTGGGGCTATGCACAGAATGAACAGCTCAGCCCCGATGATCTGGTTCTTGAAAAATATAAAGGTATCCGGCCCGCGCCTGGTTATCCGGCAAATCCGGATCATACCCAGAAACGTGAATTATGGGCATTACTGGATGTTGAAAAACATACTGGCATTAAATTGACCTCCAGCCTTGCTATGTGGCCGGCGTCTTCCGTCAGTGGCTGGTATTTTGCCCATCCCGAAAGCCATTATTTCGCCATCACCACCATCGGCCGCGATCAGTTAAAAGACTATGCAGGCAGGCGTGGTATGGATATTAGTGAGGCTGAAAAATGGCTGGCACCATTATTAAGCTAATGGCAGCCAGCCTTATTTTCTATCGATCAAGCAACCTTACCGGTGGCAAGATTAACGATATTATTGGTTTCATTTGAATCTTTGTCCTCGCGGATAATCCGGCCAAAGGTCAGAACGCCGCATAGTTTTCCATCAGCATCTTTTACAACAAGACGGCTGATACGATTTTCATGCATTTTATTTGCCGCATCTTCGATCGTTTCTGTCTCTTCGACACTACAAACATTGGCGGTCATATAATCGCGGACACTTTCAGTGGACGGGTTATGTCCGCCGGCAATAGCACGGATAACAATATCACGGTCTGTAATGATGCCTTCTGGTTGATCTGCCGTACCCACGGGCAAAAACCCGCAATTGATTTCTTTCATCTTCATCGCAGCTTCTTGCAATGTTGCATCCGGACTGATGCTTTGCATACCCGATTCCATGAGGTCTTTAACTTGGGTCATTATAATATCTCCTTATCTATTTGATTGGCGCCAAACCAACCAATGGATATTTTTAAAGTTCCTGTCTGTCTGGTATTATTTACGAATATCTACCAGCAGCGCAGCATGGTCCGAATAAGGTTGCGGGATAATTTTAAGGTCAAGCCGGTCATGAATACCCGGTGTACAAAGACATAAATCCAGTACCTTGGACTGACGGTGAAAAGTAAAGGTATGTTCCTCCTCCCGATTCAAAAGCTTAAGGCCGGTATCAATCAAAAGCGGATTTAACTCTGAAAAACCATGCAAAATATTAAAGTCCGCCAGCAAGATGACTTCGCCGCTTTCCTGCGCCAATAAATCATGAACTTCACGGAACTGCTGAATACGGACCTTACGGTTTAAAGAAAAATGGGCGAAATACAAAACAGTATCCTGATCAAGATTCATGCGATAAATCAGGCGTTTTGTCCCGTAGCGAAAGCTCAGCTTTTCAAACTTGATTTCGGATTTGGAAATAAACCCGTTGCTGTTGCCACCATGCATCGGCAGTCGGGACACAAGGCTATTTTCACCATATTTATGTGATATATCGTAATAGCTGTAATGGTCATCCGTCAGTTCATGCATCTGGTTCAGTCCGGCTGACTGGAATGAACCGCTATCTATTTCAACGAAACAACACAGATCCGGTGTCTCGTCATGAATGATATTTCTTAATTGCTGCAGAACCTTGCGCTGGGTTGGAGCACCTGAATAAAAATGGCGATGAAAATAACGAAGATGGCCAAAAAGACTGCCATCAATTCCTTTGGCATATCCTATATTACTAAACAAAATCTTCTGTATCATAATTAAAGCACTTTTCTAATCCGCCGGATCAAAGGCCATGTCAAACGCATCCAGATCGGCAACCGGTTTTCGGCAGATTTGCATGTTGCGATATCATTTTCAAAGATTGCTCTTAGTTCACTGATAATATCCGCCTCCTCTATAATCAGATTAGCCTCGCGGTTATAAAACAGGCTTAAATAATCCCAGTTCGTGCTGCCCATCGTTGCCCATCTTTCGTCTATTATAGCATATTTGGCATGCAAAACACTTTCATGGAAAACTTTTATTTTAATACCGGCATTCATTAATGACCTATAATAAGAACGGGATATAAAGGTTGCCAGCGGGATGTCAGTTTTCTCTGACACCATAACTTGAACATTTACACCGCGCTTTACAGCAGCTTTCATTGCTTTGCGAAGTCGTTTTGGCGGAAAGAAATAAGGCGTCACCAAAGATACCTCTTTTTTTGCAGAATCTATCTCTTTCAGCAATTCATTATAAATGGGGTTTGTTTTAAATTTCGAGAATTTAGCAACATACCGAAATCGGCCTTGATCTGTTTGTTGTTCTGTATCCTGCGGTATAAGTTTTTTTGTACCCGCCTGCATATGATGAACCAGATCACCGGTAATACGAACATGCAGATCATGCCAGTCATGCATGAATGCCGCCATACAGACCCCGCCAGTATAGGCGATTTTAGAATCGATCAGCATTGTTTTGCAATGGTCACGTGGCCACCAGCTTGATGGCCGCATAAGATGCTTGGACCGTAGGCGTTTATAAAACCGCACACGACCGCCAGCCTGTTCCAGTTCTTTTAACAATGGTGAATTTCTAACGCCCCAACTCCCGAAGGAATCCAGTAATAAATGAACCGACACGCCGGCTTTGGCTTTATCACGGAACAGTTTCAAAAAACGGTTACCCACTTTATCGCCGCGCAACATATATTGCTCGAAATTAATCGAGTTTTCAGCCTGCAGGCAATCTTGATACATGGCTTCCCATGTTTCTTTCGTTAGTGTAAAAAATTCGAGTTTTGTTGACACTGTTTTTAATCCCATCATTATTTACAAACAATTAGATAGCTAGAAAGATCCATTTTTGCAGTGGGAATCTCTAAAATTCAAATCCTTCCTGGTATCTTAGCTCTACATTGATACTTGTTGGAACCCCTTGTGCTGGTCAGCCGTTTGTTGATTGACGTATATATTTAACAAGGAGGAAGCCAAATGACTGATAGCCAAGCCCCAATGAATCTACTGGAATTGTTTGATGACGCCCAATTTCCAACAACAAAAGCCGAGCTTGTTTCCCATGCCGAGGATAATGATGCCAGCGAGGATGCTCTTGATATGCTACAGGCACTACCCCAAAACCGGTATGAAACTTTAGAAGATTTAAACAAGGATATGGGTAAAATCAAATCCATACCGGGACAAGAAAATCTTTGGTCTTCACAAAAACCAGAGAACCAAAGCAACCCGCAACCGCATGACATTGCCTCCAGGCTTTAAGAGGAACGGTCTTGTAACAAGTCACGCAATTTTGCCGGATCAAATGGTTTGGACATATATTCATCCATACCCACGGTAAAGCATTTTTCGCGATCCTTTGTTGTCGCATACGCGGTTAAACCGATAATGCGTGCGGGGGTGCGTTTCTGTTCCCGTTCATAGTCACGGATTGCCCGGGTCGCCTGATAACCATCAATGCCCGGCATTTGCACATCCATCAGGATCAGATCATATTCAGAGTCCATGGCTTTTTGAATAGCCGTCTGTCCATCCTCGGCGACATCGTAGGTATAACCGAATTGTTCCAGAAAGGTACCGGCAACTATAACATTCGGCTCATAGTCTTCGACCAGAAGTATTCTGATATTTGTAGCGTCAATCTTATCTTTGGCTGACAATTGAACTGTTTCTGACGGCTCAAAACCGGGAGCCAGAACCTGTCGTCTCAACGGCAGATCAACGGTAAAGACAGTTCCCTTACTCTGTTCACTATCAACCTTTATATTGCCGCCCATTAGTTCAACCAGATTTTTGGTAATCGCAAGGCCAAGGCCCGTGCCACCGTATTTACGGGTTATTGTCGAATCCCCTTGGGTAAACTTCTCGAATATCATGCCCTGATTTTCGCTTGAAATGCCGATCCCCGTATCTTCAATACTCAAATGCACCATTTCAAAATCTTCTTTTTCAGCCTGTGATGTTGTCACCTGCAGGTTAATCGTACCACTTTCAGTAAATTTTACCGCATTGCCGCAAAGGTTGATCAATATCTGCCGGATACGGGTCGGGTCACCAACAAAAGTTTTGTCTTTGATATCGTCCAGACCGGTTTTAAAGCTCAGACCTTTTTCTTCAGCCTTGACCTTCATAATTAGAAACACATCATCAATTAGATCAGAAAGATTAAATGGAATTTTTTCCAACTCAATACTCTTTGTTTCGATCTTTGAGAAATCAAGAAGATCATTAATCAGGCTTAATAAAGATTCCGTACTTACGCGCAAAACATGAACAAATTCTTTTTGCTTTTTTGTTAATGGCTTTGATTGTGATAAAATATTACCGATCCCGGCGATGACATTAATCGGTGTTCTTATTTCGTGGCTCATATTGGCCAGAAATTCACTTTTAGCCACATTCGCTGCCTTTGCCTTATCCCGTTCAATGCTTAACTGATGTGTATTATCACGGAAAACTTCAAGAACCTGAACAAGCTTATTAATTTCATCCTTGTTTACATCTTCTACAATTTCCTGCGCTGATGATGATTTACGTGTTTCACTATACAAAGCATCAACCATTGAATTCACCGGCCGGATCACGCGGCTGGTGATTACCCACCAGGTATAACCGCTTAGAATACTTGCGCAGGCCAGCAGTAATAAGCTGATCATAATGGCGCGGGCTGCCTCCTGACGTATTTCTTCAACATGTGCGGCATTAGCCTCTAACACTGAATCTGCCATATTATAAAGCGATTCTACAGCCTGATAGGCAAGCTCCAACCACATCTCGACCGTAATTGGATAGCTCGGCGCTTCCAAAGATAAAACAGCGGGAGGTTGATCAAACAAGCTTTTAACATGCTCGAAAGTGACATGATAATGTGTTTCGGCCTCTTCAAGATAAGGCAATATATCTTTTTCCCAGCGACTATCGATTACAGAACTGCGGGCAATCTGCAAACCGTATTCAATTCTATTTCTCCAAACGAAAAGCTTTTCTTCGGTCTCCACAGAAGGAAATTTATTCTGCGCAATTATACGACCAAGAATTGTATATTCCCGCCCAACATATTCACTGACATCCCAGATTAATTGGGTAATTCGCGTTTGCTGTGTCACTGCAGGATCATACAAAGTAAATTCCCGTGTGTAGGATTCGATCAGGTGATCGATATCTGCAATCAGTTTGTTGGCTTTTTCAAACAGGCGATCAGATAAGTTTTCCTGCAGCGTTCTCTCAGCCTGCATACTTTTATCTAATTTTTCGCGCAGATTTTTCCATTCCGAGTAGCTGGTTTGAAGAGCAAGAAATGCCGGCGTAAAGTTATCATTCCCATCAAGTGACAGCGAAGAAAATGCCTGATCCAGTGACGTGTCAGTTACTCTTCGACTACGCTGCAGCTCATCTTTTAGAATTTGATAGGAAGGATCTGGTACAAACATGATAGAGACGGAAGCGGCACGTTCCAAAGAAATAAATTTCTTTGCCGTATACAGATGGGCAACAACATCAGAAGTCTGCTGCATTTGCTGTGCTTCACGGTAATCCGCAACAGATTTGAATGTCAAATAGCCTAATGGCAGAGCAACCAGAATATTCAGGATAGAAATCACAACCAAAAGAATCGTGCGAATAGAATAATGTGGATTATACTGCATTTTTCAGCGTGCCTTTGTCCATACAGAAACTCTTTTTTACGCTTAACCATATTTCATAGGCGCTGCATTGCCAGACCTAAATCTTCAATCATTTCCTAAAAAATTATCAGACCTTTTGCTTATAAGGCTAAACTATAACGGTAAAAACCCGAATTACAAAACATTTCCTTTTGCCATCAATACAGACAAAATAAGGAACCTATCAGCAACAAAACTATTGGTTGAGTATAGCTTTATATAAAAAATTTCCTCTACTATTTGAAGGAGAGTAAAATGAAATCTACATTATTGATTGCAGCATTTGCTATGACAATTGCATCTTCCAGCATGGCAATGACTAATACTACTGGAAATGAAGATCTATATAGGAATATAGCAAAATATCACATGGAGAAAGCCGACAGGAATAACGATAACAGGCTTTCCAAAGCCGAAGTTATGGCCTTTGCGGGTCAGGAATTCGAGAAGGCTGACCTTAACGGTAATAATCAGCTTTCGATAGAAGAGTTGCAAACAAGAAAAAGAAAAGAGTACAAAGACATCATGAGGAAGTACAAAAATTAAACACAAGAATAAGAATACTAAATCTGATGATCATACCTGATAGAGGTACAATAAAAAGCCCGCTTCCACGGGCTTTTCTTATATCGCGTTTATAATCAGTTTTAAAAAGGCTGCCAACAGCAAAACACTCAGCAGTCCCCCGCACCACAAACCGATAAACCACAGCCATTGTTTTAACCGTGGATGTTGATCGATATGGTTTTGCAGCCTGTTAATATAATGCTTCATGGCTACTTTTCCCACGGAATACATAATAAGACCAAGCGGTATAAGTCAAAATAACTGGTAGCAGTATAACCGTTCCAATTAACAGCAATGATAGGGATGTCGATGCCGCAGCACCTTCCGATAACGTAACTTCATAGGGAACGACCCACGGCCACAGACTGATGCCAAGACCGATAAAGCCAAAAAGAAAGATCGCATTGCTAAAAATAAACGGCCTGACCTCCCGGCCTTTGCGGATATCCAAAAACACCATTAAAAAGCAAAGCGCTGTTAATAACGGCACCACCGAGAAATAAAGCAGATTTGGCATGCTGAACCACAGGCTGTATATCCGCTCAAACATCAGTGGCATGGCAACACTGATCATAACCATAGCAGCGCCAGTCCACAGCAGGAAAAGCGGCACAAGCTTTCTAGCCCAGTCTTGGGTTTTATCTTCAGTCTTCATATGGATCCATGTTGCCCCTAGCAGACCATATCCACCGATCAACGCAACACCTGTGGCAAGCGCCAATGGGTTAATCCAATCAAGTGCGCCACCTGCAAAGGCCCGTCCTTCGACCGTAAAGCCCTGCACAAAATTACCCAGAACGATACCTTGCATAAATGTCGCAATGACTGAGCCACCGAAAAATGAATAATCCCAGAGCTGACGATGCCAGCCTTCTGCCTTAAATCTGAACTCGAACGCTACACCGCGGAAAATAAGCCCCAACAGCATAAAAATAATCGGTAGATACAAAGCCGGCATTATCACGGCAAAAGCCAGTGGGAAAGCCGCCAAAAGGCCACCGCCACCCAGCACCAGCCAGGTTTCATTACCATCCCAGAACGGGGCTACTGAATTCATCATACGGCTACGGCATTTATCCGATGGCGCAAAAGGAAAAAGAATCCCCACGCCCAGATCAAAACCATCCAGCAGGACATATAACAAGACTGCCGTTGCAATCAATCCGCCCCAGATCAGCGGCAAATCAAGCCAGGTTGAAAAATCGAGCATTATTGTCCTCCTTCATTCACAGGCGCAGCTGTATCTTTACGCGCAACTGTTTCACGGCCAATACCGTAATAGGCAGGCCTGTCAGATTTCGATGTTACAGGGCCTTTACCGATTAATTTTAAAATATAATAGCTGCCGGCCCCGAATATAAAGATATAGGCAATGATAAAACATAAAAGCGAGATCGCTACATGACTACCCAAAACCGGGGATACCGCATCTTCGGTACGTAAAACACCATAAGCCACATAAGGCTGACGTCCGACTTCGGTAACAAACCAGCCTGCAAGTACCGCGATAAAACCGGCCGGCGTCAATGCCATGCACCAGACCTGAAACCAACGGCTGTCAAATAACCGTTTGCGGAAATACAATACGGCAGCAAATATACCGGTTCCAATCATTAAAAAGCCAACGGCTAGCATAATCCGGAAAGACCAGAACACGACCCCGACGGGGGGACGTTCTTCGCGCGGCCAGTCTTTTAGCCCCTTAACTTCGCCATCCCATTCATGGGTCAGGATCATACTGGTCATATTGGGAATAGTAACCGCATAATGATTGGTTTCTGCCTCTGAATCGGGGATGGCAAACAGGGTAAAATCAGCGCCGCGCTCCGTCTCCCACTGGCCTTCCATCGCCGCGACTTTAACCGGCTGATGTTCAAGAGTATTCAAGCCATGTAAATCACCGATAACAAGCTGTAAGGGCGCTACAAAAACGGCCATTAACATAGCCATGCCAAACATAACCCGCGCATGGCTGATATGGATTTTCTTCCACAGATAATAAGCGCCAATCCCGCCGATAACAAAAGCAGTTGTCAGATAGGCCGCCGCAAGCATATGCATCAAACGAAACGGAAATGAAGGATTAAAAATAATTTCCATCCAGTTTAGCGGAAACAAAATCCCTTCGGCACCGACCTCGAAACCCTGCGGTGTCTGCATCCAGCTATTGGCAGACAGAATCCAGAATGCCGACAATGCAGTGCCCAGCGCCACAATCACGGTTGAGGCAAAATGCATTTTCGGACTAACCCTATTCCAGCCAAACAGCATCACCCCCAAAAATGACGATTCCAAGAAGAATGCGGTTAAAACCTCGTACCCCAGAAGTGGCCCGATCACATTGGCCAGCCGGTCGGAAAAGACCGACCAATTGGTCCCCAACTGATAGGACATGACAATGCCGGAAACAACACCCATACCGAAACAAACGGCAAATATCTTGACCCACATTTTATAAATATCACGATAAACGGTCTGCCCTGTACGCAGCCAGCGCCATTCAACAACGGCCAGGAAACTGGCAAGACCAATGGTAAAGGCCGGAAATATAATGTGGAAGGATATGGTAAAGGCAAACTGTATGCGCGCCAAAAACACCGGATCCAGATCAAACATTTAAACTCCTTCATTATACCGCTGTTAATAAAAACTTTCCGTTTCGGAGTTTAAACATATATACCTATAAGATAAAGAATTGTAGCAAAAAATTAAATTGGCCTATGACAAACCACCCCGAGTATTCAAACCTGCAGCATATGATCCATGATCTAGAGCACACAATCGGCAAAAGCGATGAATATGTGCCTTTTCAGCAATTGCTGTCTATTGTCGGTGAACGCGCCTATGCTGCCATGCTGGTTTTACCGGCTTTGCTGGCTGCATCGCCCTTAACTGCCATCCCGGGGATTTCTTTTTTTCTGGCCCTGCTGATTATTTTTGTTTCATCACAAATGCTGTTCAAACGCAAAACCATGTGGCTTCCTCACCGGCTGCGTAATATGAAATTTAACAAGCATAAAACGCTGAAGGCTATGTCCTATATGGAGAAACCTGCATCAGCCCTTGATAAAATCATGCGCCCGCGCCTGTTATTCCTAACTGGCAGCATCGGCGAAAGTATTGTTGTCTTCCTGAGCTTTATTTTGGCTGTTATATCAATTCCAGTCATGATAATCCCGCTTGCCAATCTGGTTCTGTGTGTGGTGATCCTGTTTTTCGCCATGGGTTTATTGGCAAAAGACGGCATTGTTATCCTAATCGGTACGGTTATTGCGGCTGCCCCTATTTATATGATTATCAGCTTTATCCTCAATAATCCCATGTGACAATCTCCCCGATATGACGGCAGATGACAATAGAGCATAAAATCAAACAACTGGAACCACAAGACAGCTGATTTAATCAGCTTCGACAGAAACGCGCATATCTTCCAATTCAAGCCAGCGGGTTTCATAGCGCTCCAGTCGGGCTTGCGCAGCTGTTAGATCCTGCGTTGCCTTATGAAAAGCGTCAGGGTCCTGTTGATAAAAATCCGGATTGGCCAGAACCGTATTCAGATCGGTAATAATCTGTTCTTGCTCTGCAATCTTTTTGGGTAGGTTTTCAAGCTCGTATTTTAATTTAAACGATAATTTACCTGCCGGTTTAGCCTCTGATTTAGCAGCAGGTTTATTGGCATTATTTGTAGTTTTTGCAGCCGGACTGTTATTCGATGGCTTATTTTGATCTTTATTCTTGTTTTTTTCTTTTGCTTTGACCTTTGCCGAAGCTTCAAGATAATCGCTATAACCACCAATATAACGCTCAACCCTGCCATCACCTTCAAAGGCAAGTATCTGCGATACGGTCTGATCCAGAAAATCACGATCATGGGAGACGATAAACAAAGTACCGGGATACTTGCTCAGGCTATCTTCCAGCATATCAAGCGTATCCATATCAAGATCATTTGTCGGTTCATCAAGGATCAGAAAATTGCCGGGATTGGCCAGAATTTTGGCCAGCAACAGACGGTTTTTTTCACCACCTGACAAGCCTTTGACAGTACGTCCTATATCGGCCGGATCAAACATGAAATCCTTTACATAGCCGCAGACATGGCGTTCCTTGTCATTGACCTGAACAAACTCCCCGCCATCAGGACACAACGTTTTCTTGATTGTGTCATTCGGATTCAGATCAGCACGTTTTTGATCGAAATAGGAAATCTCAGCAGTTTTCGATAGTTTAATACGTCCGGCATCGGGCGCCATTTCACCGAGCAGCATCTTCAGGAAACTGGTTTTGCCTGATCCATTCTTACCAAGAATACCAATACGGCTGCCACGTTTTATTTTCAGATTGAAGTTATCAAGAATAGTCAGCGGCTGTCCACCGACATCAAAATGTTTTCTGACATTGTGAAATTCAACAACCACATTTGATGAGGCATCAACATCTTTGGGCGTGTCTATTTTGACCTGTGTGACAGCGCGCTTATAGGCACTTTCATCGCGTCTTAGCTGATCGCGCATTTCACGCATTTGCTCTACCCGTCGAACATTGCGTTTACGGCGGGCTTTCACCCCGCGGTTGGCCCATTCGACTTCCTGACCGACCAGCGTTTTACGGTTTTTCAGTTCCCGCGCTTCCTGTTCAAGCAACATTTCCGACCATTCTTCAAAATGCCGGAAGCCTTTTGGACAAACACGCATCTGCCCGCGATCAAGCCAGAAAATCGTATCGGTAACATTAGCCAGAAAGGTCCGGTCATGCGAAACGCATAACAAAGTACCGGGATAATAACGCAGATACCCCTCCAACCATTGAATAGCTTCAAGATCAAGATGGTTGGTCGGCTCATCCAGCAGTAGAAGATCGGTTTCCTCAACCAGTGCCCGCGATAACGCCGCCCGACGCAGCTGGCCGCCTGATAACTGATCCATCCGCGCCAAGGGATCGATCTGTAGATTTTTGGTCGTGATATCGACTTTATATTCATGGGCGGCTTTAAATTCAGCGTCTATTTCTTCCATGATATAGTCAAAGACAGTTTGCCCGGGAACCGGTATGACATCCTGTTTAAGGTAACCAACACTTAAACCCGGCTGCTGCCACCGTTCCCCTTCGTCCAGATCCTGCGCATCCATAATGATCCGCATCAAGGTGGTTTTACCGGCACCATTCCGGCCAACCAGTGCAATCTTGGTATTCTCGTGAATGTTAAACGACAGACCTTCAAAAACCGGCTTACCGGAATAGCGCACAGCACCGTTCTGAATACTCATTATCAACGAAGACACATATACTCCTTTGGTCTTTTGGTAAAACACAGGAAAGGCCATATAAACCTACCCTGCGGAAAATTTACCGCAGTCTATACTTTTTTTGCATAAATATAAAGAAGGCGATTGCCTCGCTCCGTTACGAATTCTAACGGACAAAGCGATCCCAGCTGCCATAGCTGTAATAGGCCGGCCCGCAGCGAAGGCTTAAGGCTATCAATACCACACCACAAATCAGAGTATTGATCAGGCCAGCCGTTGTCACTTCATACACAAATGGTGTAATCAACAAGGCTACCCCTAACGGGATAATTATAAAACGGAATAAACGCATTGTTTCCGCAAAACAGGTCACGGCTGCTGTAATAACCAGCGCACCGATCAGATGATCCGCGTCCGCCATGCCGCCTGTCGTTCCAAAAGTTAATCGAGTCAGCATCAGCCAGCCACCAATCAAGACACACAGCGCCAGATTCCATGGAATATTAACACCACCGCCAATCATATCACGCAGGATACGGCTGGGCTTCTGATAGAAATCATCAGCTTCATCCTGCCACTCGCCTTCATCGGTATGGCCGGTGAAGAAAATTTTCAGCAATGGTCTACCGGCCTTTTTACGGCGGTATAGAAACTGGCCTGTCGCCACGAGTTCATCAACACTATAAGGGATCTGGATTAACATCGCCGCTGCTGCAATCAGACACAATGTGCACCAGGTTCCCAGCAGTATTGGCTGAATAATAATAAAGGTAATCGAAATAATCCCAAGCGGTACAATCATAATACCAAAGGCCATAACCACCCAAGGCATCGTTCGCCAGCGTCGTGTCGAACCAATAAGTCCTGTCATGATTTCCAATGCATATATCATCGCCCCCAATCCTGCATCTGGAACCGGCCAGGCTTCGGATACGGATGAGGTTATGATTTCTTCGGTACCGTTTTGTGGATTATCCAAGGCACCGGCAAAGAAAGGCTCCCATATCGCATCAATATGGCCGAGCTGATAGGCCGTCAAATAACGTGAGATAAAAAAGCCGACAAAGGCGAGAAAAATAATAGGCGCCCTTTGAAACCAGATAGAGGGTGAAAAATCACTCCAACCGGGCGGATAAGTGGGACCGGTTGTCTCTGCAGCCGGAGAAACCCCGACCGCCGGCCTTACCAGGACCGAGAAACCAATGACCAGCATACCAATCAACGTGCCATTCATATAAGCCGCCGCCGTTGGTGCCCAAAAGGCCAGCGGTGCAAATAATAGCCATAAACCAATAAGCGCACACACCCAGCGAGCCGGACCAAGGCGGGGTGATAAAGATAACAACGCAACGGCTTTACTGTTCCATACAGTATCAAAAAGAGTCCGCGGAACTTCAAGCCCTTTCCCATGTTGGTAGTAGCATAGAAAACGAACAAACAAAGAGTATCAAGATGCGTGGCCTATGGACGCTAATTATTGCTGCATTACTTGTTTTTCCAGCCCTTCAGGCGGAAACGCAGAACCGTAACAGTGCTGGTATACAGCTTGTGACGATTGCTGATTCTCTTGATCATCCTTGGTCTGTTGCCTTTTTACCTGATGACAGCTATCTGGTTACCGAACGACCTGGTCGTTTGCTGCGCATCAGCGAAAATGGCACGAAAACAGAAATCACCGGCCTGCCCAAAATCTATAACCACGGTCAAGGTGGTTTGCTTGATATTGCACTTGGGCCGGAATTCAATAATAAAGGTGGCTGGATCTATTTCTCATATGCAGCACCGGCCAATAATAATCCCGATATTGCCAATACCGAAGTTGCTCGCGCCCGTTATGATTTAGCTACAAATCAACTCAGCGATCTTGAGGTAATTTTCAAGGCTGAACCAAAAATGCATGGCGATAACCATTTCGGCAGTCGTTTGCTATTTACTCCCGATGGCTATTTATACGTCACATTGGGCGAACGTTATGATTATAAGGAAGAAGCACAAAACACCGAAAACCATCTAGGGACAATTGTCCGCATACTTCCCGATGGCACCGTTCCAGCAGACAATCCTTTTATTAACAAGGGCAAGGCACGTCCCGAGATCTACAGCTATGGTAATCGCAACGTTCAGGGGATCGCCCAACATCCTGAAAGCGGTGAGATATGGTTTCATGAACACGGCCCCCGTGGCGGAGACGAAATTAACGTCTTGAAATCCGGTGCCAATTACGGTTGGCCGGAAGTCACCTATGGTATTTCCTATATGGGGATGGAAATCTCTGATAAAACCAGCGCCCCCGGTATGGAAGATCCGATTCTGCAATGGACACCATCTATTGCCCCAAGCGGTATGGTATTTTATACCGGTGATGAATTCCCGAGCTGGCAAGGCGATATGCTAATCGGTGCCCTTGCCGGAGAACACTTACACCGCGTCAGTATTGACAACGGCCAGATTGAACAGGAAATCCTGCTCGAAGATTTTGGTAAGCGCATCCGCGATGTTGCTCAAAGCCCCGCTGGTGAACTCTATATCCTGACCGATGAATCAGACGGCAAGCTAATCCGTCTGACCGCAAAACCAATGTAACCAACCACAGCCTGCTTAAACATGAACTCTATGCGTCTGTTTCGACTTTTGTCCAGGCATCAGGTGAATGCTGCGGCGTTCTTGATACTTTCGGTGCTTTCTTTTTGGCTTCAGCCTCGGCAATCAATTTATCTGCGGCTTCTGCTGATGGTTTCAGCTTTTCCTGTAATAAGTCCGGAACGCTCACCGTCTCGCCGGACAGCGTTGTTGCCCCGTCAAGACTATGACGCAATTCATCAGCCGTAGCGTCGGTTTTGCGATCTTCCTTGATAAAGGCCGGGGTCATATCCAGCGGCTTTCTGGCCTTCAGCATATGGGCAATACGTTGCATCGTTCGTCCATCACGGGTCAGAAGCATAAAGTTATCCAGTTCCAGCTTACGAAGATCATCTTCACTGAGCTCAACTGTCATATCCCCTTTTTGTCCACCTGTCAGAACTTCGGCCAACTGATCAGCAATGACAACGGCATAGGTGCTTATCTTACCGCTTTCATACATGCCATCGACAGCCATTTGCAACGCGGCGCGACCTGACGGACCCGGCAGATGGAATTGTGCCATTTCCGGTGGCTGGTAATCGGCGACCAGTTCCAGTGCTTTTGCCTTGGCATCTGCAAGCAGGCGAGATTTGTTCATCGTCACCCCGTCACTTTCCTGCAGATACAGTAAAGACTGCGCTTCGGCAGCAGAAGTACTGACCTTGGTCATGGCGATGGTTTCAAATGTCTGGCTCACGGCCGGCATCGGTCCGCCGCCTGTTTTCTTGTTGGCATTTGACCGGCGGAGCATTTCTACGCAGCCACCCCAGCCCGGGATCAAGCCAACACCCGGCTCGACAAGACCAATATAAGATTCAGCATGGGCCTGAACATGATCGCAATGAAGCAGGATTTCACAACCGCCACCCAATGCCATCTGACTTGGCGCGCCAACAACCGGATAAGGTGCGAATTTTAATTTCCTATAGGTATCCTGTCCCTGTTTGACCATTTTTTTGATCAGCCAGTATTGTTTAAATCTGGCAGCAATTTCGGCAAGACCAATATTGGCACCGGCAGAAAACAGCTTGCCTTCATTATGGATCACCAATGCCTTATAACTCTTATGTTCCAGAATAAAATCATGCGCCTTATTCAACATATGCATAATCAGCGGGTTCAATGAATTCTGCTGTGATGAAAATTCAAGGCATAGCACACCATCATCAATATCCCACAATTTTGCAGACCGGTTTTCCATGACCGGCTTTGTTGCCCGTTTAATATCTGACAACAGTAAAACACCGTCCGGACGTTCAATGGTCTTGTAATCCCCATCAACGGTCAGGCGCTGTAATTTACCTTTTTCAGTCCGGTAGAAAAACTGCCCCGCCGCCATACGCAAAAAGTCCGGCACAGGCGCATTGTCTTCTTCGAGACGTTTGATAAAATTATCAACACCAATTTTATCGATCATTTCAAACGGGCCGCGCGACCAGTTATAACCAAGCTTCATGGCATCATCTATCGCGGTCAGATCATCGTTGATTTCGGGGATCATTGCCGCGGCATAGCTCAGCGTTTTCTTCAATACATTCCACGCATACTGGCCTTCGATATCTTCACCATCAATCAAAGTTTCCAAACCACCTTTGATAGAACGGTTCTTGGATTTCATTTCCAGATTTTCCGTGATTGGCGTATAGGCAATTTCATCGCCATACAGATCAATCATTTCCAGCTGTTTTTTGGCGCCTTCTTTATTCATGCGGAAAAATCCGCCCTTGCCCTTACGACCGGTATATTTGTTTTTAATCATTTTATCGAGCAGGGGTACATCCAGCTGCTCTTTTCGATACGGATCTTCCTCGGGGATATTCTCCAAAAGGCTGGCGCTGATATGGGGCATTAAATCTAGCCCGACACGATCAACCAGCGAAAATACACCTTCGGGAAATCCCATCGGCTTACCGGCGATCCCGTCGGCTTCTTCCGGTGTCAGGCGCAGCTTGATTGCCTCGTTCATGGCTACCGTCAGCCAGTATGTGCCAATGCGGTTGGCAATAAATCCGGGCGTATCGCGGCAGTAAATAACCGTCTTGCCCATTTTGCGATCCATAAAATCTGCCAGCGCCGCAACACGTTTTGCATCATTTTCCCTGGACGTAACAATTTCCAAAAGCGGCATATAGCGCGGCGGGTTAAAGAAATGGGTAATCACCAGATCTTTTTTCAGCTGCTTTGACTGACCACTGGCCAGTACCGACAGTGGAATGGTCGAGGTATTTGACCCCACAACTGATCCTGATTTGCGGTGCTGGTCAATGTTCTTGAACAGGTTTGATTTAATATCAGGATTTTCAATGACGGCTTCAATAATCAGATCGGCATCAGCCAGCCGGTCCATATGGTCTTCGGTATTACCGGGTCTAATGCGTTTTGCATTACGCTTGTGCATGAACGGCGCCGGTTTTTCCTTGATCATTTTATCAATGGCCGCGGCCGCGATAAAACTGCGATCTTTACCCTTTTCAATATCTTTTGGAACAATATCAAGAAGCTCGACTTCAATGCCTGCATTGGCAATCTGGGCTGCGATCCCTGCGCCCATGACCCCTGCACCGATAACGACTGCTTTATTCACTATCATATTTCAATCCTTGTTTTTCGCTTTACGCTTCCTGACAAGTTTATATCTTTATGATGGTGATTACCAATCTTTCCGGCATCTGTGATTCAAGAAAAACCGGCCTCGTCTTTTAGCCGTAACATGCCCTTAGGCACCCAGCGCCATTTTTTGCACAGATTTTAACTTTGCTTTCAGGTCATTTGGGTCAAAAGGCTTGGTAATATAGTCATCCATGCCAGCCTCCATACAGGCCACACGATCATCAGGGCGCGCATGAGCTGTCATACCAATGATATGAGAATGAAACACACCTTTCCGGTTTTCAATTTCCCGAATTTTACGGGTCACATCCAGACCACTCATATCCGGCATTTGCACATCCATCAGGACAGCGTGATAAACATTGTTTTGTAATAATTCAAGCGCCTTGACGCCTGTATCAGCAACCTCACTGCTATAGCCGAATATTTCCATGAAATTCTCGGCGACCAGAACATTTGCCGCATCATCTTCAACAATTAATATTTTTTCTTTGCGAGAGTTCACCTTATCCCCCTCCTTTATATCTAGATTTTTCCGCAAAATAAGCAGTTGTATTTATATAATAACGCAGCAGTACCCTAAAAGTTCATCAAAAAAATGCCGGAACCTTTAACCCTACAGACCGTAAGCAACACAAGAGATTTTTTAAAACAGAGCGAAGTCTACTAAAGTATATATTTACACGTATGCAATCTTTGGTTATTTATAAGCTATAAGATAATTGTTTTTCAATATATTATAATACATATTTAATAGACCTATGAGGAACAGCATGAAAGTTCTTATAGTAGATGACCATATCTCCAGTGCTTTTATAACGGGTCAGTTATTTGAAATTTTAGGGCATGACGTTCATATTGTCCATTCTGCCCTTGACGCCCTTATGGTTGTTGAGGATGTACAACCTGATCTGGTTATGGTCGATATCAGCATGCCGGATATTGATGGCTATGAACTTTGCCGACGGCTGCGAAAGCTTCCCGTTGCCCGCAATATATGTATTATCGCCCAGTCCGGCTGGTGTAATGAAGACAACCTCGAGCAGGCCGAGGAGGCAGGATTTAACCAATATCTTATCAAGCCTGTCGAACTGAACGCTCTACAGGCTCTTCTGTCTTCATTTGACACTGTGACCTCGCAGTCATCAAACTAAGCAAGTGGTCAAATGATGCCGGCTTCATAATATAATGATCAAAACCCGCCTGTTTTGCTTTTTCAGGGGCGCCTTCATACCCATATCCGGTTAAGGCTATACAAACCGTATCCTTATCACATTCTTTCTTAAGTAAGCCAATCAGCTCATGGCCATCCATATCAGGCAGGCCAATATCAACGATCAGGCATTGGGATGAAAATATTTTGGCTTTGGCAAGGCCGGTTTCTCCGTCTGCTGCCGTTTCAACACGAGCGCCAAGGTCTTCAAGCATGGTTTGCAGCGTGCTGACCGTATCGTGATTATCATCAATAATCAGCACCCGATAACCTGGCGGCAAAGTGTTCTGTTGGTTCTTGGGTTCCGTTTTAATCTGTTGTAGCTCTATGGACATAGGAAATCTTAAAACAAAGCGGCTACCGATACCATTACTGCCGCTTTCAACAAAAACCTGACCGCCAAGAAGCTGCGTAATCTTCTTAACCAGCGCAAGGCCAATACCAACCCCGCCGGGCGCATTTTTACTATTATCAATTTGATGAAAAGGTTCAAAAACAGCTTCGCGCATATTTTCTGGGATGCCCATACCGTTATCTTCAACCTCTATGACAACAGTTTGATCAGAGCCTTGCCCTAGCGTTAAAGACAACGTGCCGTGGGGCGGCGTATATTTGGATGCATTAATAATCAGGTTACTGATCACCTGATTAAAGCGTGCCGGGTCAGCATTGATATAAATATCGTCAGCCGGCAATACCACTTTTAGGCTCTGCTGTTTTAATTCAATAGCGGCAGTAACGCTTTCTACTGTTTTCCCGATCTGCTCTTTTAAAGACATAACTTCATTATTAAGTTTCACTTTATCCTGCTCAATGCGGGTAATATCCATCAGGTCATCCAGTTGCGACATCATGGCCCGTAAATTATGCTGCATCAAATCAAGCGCCCAGTCTTTCTTTTCCGGAGACAACCGCATAATCTGGATCCCGCCGCTGATAGCAGACAAAGGATTTCTAAGCTCATGCCCCAAGGTAGAAATGAAGTTGGTTTTACAGGTATTGGCTTTTTCAAGGCGCTCTATTTCGGCACGGCATGCTTTAAGATCTTCCCTGTACCTATGATCAGTATTCCCTATCCATGATAAATGATCTTTCGCTTTGATCAGACGGAAAATTGCATTTTTTATTGCCCGCCAAAACATGTCGTCTATCCTTTGTTATACGGTTGTCAAATTAATACAAAATTGCACCTATGATTGTACTTATCAGTTTTAAAATAAAAAGCAAGGCAAAAACCGGCCCTAAAATCATTATAATTTTATGACTGGCAAACAATAGATTTATGCTTGATTATTACTTGTTTGAATATTTCTCACCCTTTATCAACGTAAAAGGGATATTCAGGCATTTACCACTATGATCTACGGGAACTCTCGGGCTTGATTTCAGTTTGTTGTGCAGGAGTTGCAAAAAACATATTTGCAGAATCAACCCTGAACAAAAGGACTGAAAAAATGAGACGCTCACACCCAAAACAACAATATAAGAGCTTGCTTTCTGCATCCGCGATCGCATTAGCTCTGTCAGTGGCGCCGGCCTACGCACAAAGCGGCAGCGCAAACACTGGTTATTCCGTAGGTGCATCAACACCGGCCGCGATCACAACAACATCCGAAAAAACCCGTACCGTTGTTGGCAAAGATAACAGCGCGACCAACCGCACACATACCCGAAGCCAAAGCCGTACTGCCTATGGGACAGATACAACAGCCTCTGCCCGCGGTGGTGAGGTGATTACCCGTACTGTACCGAACAATACACGTTCGCGTAATTCTGTAACGGTCGAGCAAACAGTGCGTAGCCCGCAAAACAATATGCGTAGCCGCACAGGTGCTAACAGCTCGCTACAGGCGCGGACAGGAACACCAACAGCGCCGCAATCAAACAACCGTTATAGCCCCGAGCGTTTATCTGAAATAGAAACAGCCGTGGGCACGACGATCACAACCATTGAACGTACGGACTATAAAACAAAGAACGATATGTATAGCAACATTGATAATGACAACCGCCGGATTGACCAACAGCTGGAATCAAGCCTGTCTATATCCGGACAAAACGAAAATACAAACTTCAATGCCGGGCCAAGATCCCGCATCAATCGATAATACGCGTTATTAAACGTCAACAGAAAAGCCCCTCTGGTTAAGAGGGGGCGTTATGTTGATGATGTTGTATTAATGCATGAAGATCCGGCTGTGCTGAATGAATGGTATGATGCCATGGATGATTTTCTAAATGAAAAACTTGGGCTGCACTTTCATCCAAACAAAAAACATTTGAACCGAATAGACACAGGGATAAATTTTACCGGCTTCATCATAAAACCGGGGCGCACATACTTGCGCAATTCCTCACTCGCGCGTTGCCAGCAGAAAATACGAGCGTGGGAGCGAAGCGGTGCGCCGCTTGATGATGAATCTTTGAAAAAATTATCCACCAGCATGACGAGTTATCTTGCCATGTTGCGCCAGATTAACGGCTATAAAGCTCGCAAATCCATTTGCCGCCGTGTAGAAAACCTGTTCCTTAAAGCCGATGAAGACTGCACCAAAATTCTACCGGTAAAAACACCGGCAAAAAAGAAGAAATGCCGGAAATAAATGATCGGGAAAGAGATTTCAACTCCGGGCACAGCGGACGGGCCTTGCATTGGTCTTATTGTTGTTGTTCTGGTTACCGTCACTAAAGCGCTGTATCCAAGCGTTGGTGCTATTGTTCTCCGAGGACGACCAGTACCACGGAGCAAAGCACGCAACCTCAGTTTCGATGGCGAACTCGTGGTCAATACAGCCGAATACTCAGCCATACTGCCTTCAATGCCCGCTTACGCAGACATATCTACTTTGGTAACGGCCCCTTTTGAAACCGCTACCGCCGCCATCCGAGATGAACACGCTCTCCGGGATGGGCCTTGACCGCAATCCCGTTCTGGCTATCTCTTCCCCGAACTCTTAAGCCAGCCCTGCGCTTGCCGGGCCAGACTATCAATTTTTTCTGCAAGGTCTGCATAATGTTTTCGCGGTAAAATCCGCATATCATGCGACAACCTTATCAATAACTGAACGACTTGTACGCGCTCTAAAATCATTTCTATATGCTGCGCCTTGTCTTTGGCTGTGTTGGCCTTGTAAATCATGACGACCAACTCAATAACCTCATCTTTTAGCTTTTGCCCCAACGTATGTTTATATTCACGCGGAAAATTCTTTGTCACCTGCATAATCCGCAAAAGCAGGTCATAGGTCAACTTGTAAATCGGAAGATGTTGATATTGTGCCATAAAAACACCCTCTTGGTAACTCTATATTCTAAAATTTGTAGCGACCCTGCTTCGCAGGGACAATTTAAATAATTAAATGATTAAATAATTCATCTCCGGGCACAGCGGACGGGCCCCGCAGTGGTCTTAGTGGTGTTGGGTTGGCTACCGTCATGAAAGCGCTGTATCCAAGCGAAGGCGCTATTGAACTCCGAGGACGACCAGTACCACGTTCCGTCCGTAAGGACGCTAGCGCGCAAAATACCCGTTGTTCCGCTGCTGTCGTCGTCCAGAGGCGAATTAACAGTGGGTAGCGGATGCTCGGGATCATCCGTGGCAATCACATTGGCATACATCACATCAATCTCACTGATTGCGGGGAGATACCAACTGCCATTTGGCAGCGCGTTGCAGGTTTCAGCCGCCGCATGAACGCCCGTACCGTCAGCCACCAGAAGCGCGGTGTTGTTCGGGCCATTCCGCGCATTGTCGTTATCCCACAACGTACCCGTTCCGATATTGGTTGTGGCAGATTCCGTATTCACATCTTTCCATTGCAGTGTGGAGCGCCCGCCCGTACAGGCTGCGCCTGTCCATGTCATGCCCAGATCACAACGCCGCACGAAGAAATCTGTGGTCAGGCCCGGCACATCCCCAGCATAAATCATCACATCGTCGGTATCCGTGGGGTCAGCGCCAATCAAGCGCGCACAGCCTGAATTTGCGGGGGCGGTGAGGTTACCCGTAGGACAGGAATTCAAGCCCAGCATAATTGTCACAACATCAATTGTAAGATTGTCAGGCAGGGCAAACGTTGTGTCCAGATCGTTGCCCGCCGCATCTTCCAACTCATTCGCCGCCACGTTAATCGCCGTGATTTCAATCCCGTTACTATCATTATCTCCGGCTTGCACCGTATAGGTAAATTCTGCATTGCCCGCGTTAATGGCCGAGAATACGGCTGTTTGCGCCACACCGCCAATATCAAGTGTTAAGGTCGGCGTGCCGCTTTGCACAAGCGTTTCATTGGCATCGAGTGTAATCGTAATCACATCACCGGTTGCCGCCGGATCGCCTGCGCTGCCCACGGCTGCAAAGCTCGCAATGGTCGGCGCGGCTGCATCAGGAACGGTGCCGCCTAACGTGCCGCTAAATGTCCGTACCATTGGCGCGCCATTGCTGCCTATGAGCGTACCGCCGTTTTTCTCGATTTCCTCAGCAATGATTGTAGAGAGCGTTTCATCCGCGCTTATAACCGTATAAGTGAAGGTCAGGCTCGTTGTCCCGCTGCCGCCCGCAAAATCCGCCAGACGGTCAAGCCCGCCGAGCGTGAATTTAAGCTGCGGCGGGCCTGTAACCGTGACAGACGCGGTGAGCGGCACGGTGAAGGTCAGCACATTCCCCACGGCTAACGTGCCGGTGACGCTCACATCTGCATTGGCAAAAGGCGCGGCTTTGGGGTTGCTTGGCGCAGGGCCAACCAGATCAAGCTGCGCATGTGCTTCGCTTGTATGAGTGTCATAAATCGCCGTGCCTTCGGCGCGTAAGACAGGCGCAAGCCCGTCACCGTCCTGCGCCTCGGCCAGCTCTTCAGCATTGACCCGCGTGGTGCCGGCATCATCCGTAAAGTCCGCCGCACCGTCGCGCACGCGAAGCGTTGTTGTCCCGCCCGCCACGCGTACATCCACATCCGTGCCGATCAGGTTGATCGTTCCGCCCGGTACAACTATTACCGTAATCCACCCGCTCGCACTCGTAAACTGGATCAGCCCCGTAATCAGGACAATCCGGTCTTTTTCAATGCGCACTTGTGTATTTTGCCCTACATCAAGCCGCGCGCCATCGCCAAACACCACCGTCGCGCTGTCCCCGGCTGCACCGCCTGTTGTGATTGTTGTTCCAAACGCAATGGATTGCCCCACGGTTACATTTGCCCCTTGCGCAAACGTCACAAGCGCCGTGACATTTGGGTCTTCGCGCACTTGCACTCGGATTTCATTCTGGCGGCGCACTTTGTCAAAACGCCGCTCTACAACAGAATCCAGATTATAGATCGGGCGTTTGAACAAATCATCAAAGCCTTGCCCGAATGTATAATTCAGGCGCATCGTGACCTGCCCTTCAAAATCATCCATCTCGTTATCTTTGGTCGCAGAACTGCGAAGGGTCAGGATGTTGATGGGGGTATATTCTGCTGAAAACTCATAGCCCCATATGTCGTCGCCATCGGGGTTCAGAACAGCTGTTCTTTCCTGTTCCCAGTTAAAGCCGCGCGCGAAGACTTCTAATTCTGGCGCTTGCGGCAAGCGGCCCGATAACTCTAAATCCGTGCCGCCCAAAGCCTTTTCCTCAAACCCGTCATCGCGCC
>Ga0136604_1000061_pt1 | contig 64064 bp, 65 predicted proteins | sample AntRauFillE10628_FD_104928 | JGI IMG/M metagenome (GOLD analysis project Ga0136604, IMG submission 104928) | Saline lake microbial communities from Rauer Islands, Antarctica - Metagenome Filla E10 #628 | ecosystem: Environmental > Aquatic > Non-marine Saline and Alkaline > Saline | place...
AAGATAAAGATAAAGATAAAGATAAAGATAAAGATAAAGAAATGGCGCAGGGTGAGGGATTCGAACCCCCGACCAAGTGGTTCGAAGCCACCTACTCTATCCAGCTGAGCTAACCCTGCGAGTCCTTTTAGGTATACCAGGGGCCTTAGAATTTGTCACCCCTTAGTTTTTTTCGGTGCGGCTAAACGCTCCAAAAGTAAAACGACGACAAGCCCTGTAAGAATGAAGAAAATAGACAAGAGAGTATGAGAGTCTAAGGCAGGTATAATATTGGCCTCTCTTAAAATTCTAACTTTTCCTGAAATCACTTGAGTTTCTAAGACTTCTTTCCAAGGCCAAACTTTGCGTAAGGACCCTACAAGAATACCTGTTAGAAAGGCCATGGTTAAACTTCGATAATGCTTTAAAAACCAATTGAGTACCTTTGTAAAGCCAAGCGCTCCAACGATAGCTCCGGCCACAAACGTAAAAAGAATCCCCCAGTTGCCAGGAACAAAGGGATCTTTAACTGCGCCCGTAATGTACTCATATTTACCCAAGATCAAGAGAAGAAAAGAGCCAGAAAGCCCTGGGAGAATCATGGCCGAAATACTAATCAAACCGCAGATAAAAATGAACCATAACTCTTTTGGAGTAGTAACTGGAATAAGACCGACCACAAGATAAGCAAAGAGAGTCCCAATCACAATCCAAAGCATATTTGCGCGCTGAAAAGGCTTATCCAGTTGCTTAAAAATGACAACGATTGAAGCAACAATAAGTCCAAGGAATAATGACCACGTATGGATCTTGTGATTATTCATAAGAAAATGCATTAAATTGGCGAGAGCGAAAATTGAAGTTAAAATTCCGCCAAAAAGAACAACAAGAAACTTGGCGTGCACCATCCCTAAAGCTTTTTTTACATCCAACTTTATGACGGCCATCAAAAGCTCTTTATTCACAGAAGATATGGCCTCTAGCAGGTCTTCGTAAATGCCAGTGATAAAAGCAACAGTCCCGCCAGATACACCCGGTATCAAGTCCGCAGCTCCCATGCATATTCCCTTAAGATAAAGAAAAAGAGCATCTTTTTTACTCGCGGGCCCCGGAGAAGCCTTGAAGGCCTCGACCCAACTTGTGTTGGCCATACCTAGCTAGATTCCTTAACGCTTTCTTCTTCGGATTTTTGCTTTGCAGCTTCTTCTTTTCCAAATTTAGTGTCTTCCCAATCAACCTTGAATTTACACTTAGGACACTGAAGCTGCTTCCCTTCGCGCTTAGTTTCGCGGTAACCCATAATCGCATAACCGCAACTCGGGCAATCATTTTTGTAAGGCCTAGACCAAAGAGCGTTGGTACATTCGGGATAGTTAGTACAACCATAGAAATATTTACCATAACGGCTTTTCTTTTCAGCAAATTTTCCAATCTTACAGTCAGGGCAGACTATAGGAAGAGTATAAGGAAGTGTCGTTTCACAATGAGGGTAATCTTCACAACGAACAAATCTTCCATACCTGCCTGTTTTTACCTCAAGTCTTTTTCCACATGTTGGACAAGGATCATGAAAATAATTTTTAGGTAATATATGGATCGTTCCCTCAAGATCTTTTTTAAAATCATGAGTTGAGTTACAGTCAGGATAATTTGAACATGCTAAAAACTGTCCATTTCGTCCCCATTTAATATGATATTCACCATCTTCACATTTCTTACAATTAATACCTGTAGGGATAAGTTGTTTTTTGAGATTTTTCATCTCTTCTTTGGCCTTTTCTAAGGTGACCTCGAACTTACTCCAAAAGTCTTTCAATACCTTCTTCCAACCAATTTCGCCTTCTTCAATTTTATCCAACAACTCTTCAACACCAGCGGTGAACTTTACGTTCATTACGTCGGGGAAACTTTGAACTAGCATTTTACAAACAACTTGCCCTAATTCTGTTGGAACAAATCTATTCTCTATTTTTTCGACGTAGCCTCTATCTTGTATATTTGAAATAATAGAAGCGTAAGTTGAAGGTCGTCCAATACCTTGCTCTTCCATTTCTTTAACAATAGAAGCTTCATTATAGCGTGGCGGAGGGCTTGTCCAATGCTCAAGTTCTTTTGCTTCTTTGAAGGCCTTAATTGACTCCCCTTCTTTAAGCTCTGGTAACAAGCCAGCTTTTGCTGAGGCTTGGATCTCGTCTTCATCATCGTTTCCGCCTCTTTTAGAAGCTTTTTCAGCAGCGGCTTCAAGGTAGACTGTTCGAAAACCTGGGAATTTAATAATTGAGCCCGAACACTTAAAGAAATGTCCTGAATTTTCGAAGGTCACAGAAGTTTGGTCAATAATGGCCTGGCCCATCTGACTTGAAACAAACTTGTTCCAAATCAATTCGTACAGTTTTTGCTGATCTGGTTCTAGATCCCCACGCACTTCATCAGGTGTAAATGTAAGGCTGGTAGGACGAATGGCCTCGTGGGCATCCTGGACCTTGTTGCTGCCCTTCTTCTTGTATTCATTAGGACTGCTAGGCAAGTAGTCCTTTCCATATTTCTTCTGGATAAACTCTCTAAGTGAGCTCAAAGATTCTGGCGCAATTCGAACGGAGTCCGTTCTCATGTAGGTAATTAAACCTTGCATCCCGTGGTCACGAAGCTGGATGCCTTCGTAAAGTTTTTGGGCAACCATCATTGTTCTCTTGGCCGTAAATCCAAGCTTGTTTGCTGCTTCTTGCTGGAGTTTAGAGGTTGTGAAGGGCGGTGTTGGGTTTTGTTTGCGCTCCCTTTTTTTAACCTCTTTGATCTTATATTCTTTACCTTTTACATCTTTAACGATTTTTTTGGTTTCCTCTTCATCAGTAAGATCGTTTTTCTTCGAAGCTGACTCACCATAATACTTAAATTCAAAAGCTGTTTTATCTTTATTCATCTCACCGTGAATAGAAAACCATTGTTCAGGGACAAAAGCTTTAATTTCGTCCTCTCGTTCGGAAGTCAAGCGCAACGCAACTGACTGCACTCGACCTGCAGAAATACCTCGCTGAACTTTATCCCAAAGAATTGGAGAAATTTTATATCCCACGAGCCTGTCCAGAACACGTCGAGTTTTCTGAGAATCATACATATGTCGATTGAGTTCAACTGGATTTTCAATTGCATGATTGACTGCCGCTTTTGTGACGGCATTAAACACTACCCGGTAAATTTTCTTTTTCTTTCCAATCTCTTCGGCGATATGGTGAGCGATCGCTTCTCCCTCACGGTCCATATCAGGGGCCAGATAGATAATATTCGCGCCTTTTGCAAGCTCTTGAATTCTTTCAATTTTATCTTTTTTGCCAGTAATAGGTACCAAGTCTATTTCAAAATTTTCTTTTACATCAACACCTAGCTTTGACTTGGGAAGATCTTTTATATGACCATTGGACGCGACCACCTGATAACCCTTCCCGAGGTACTTCTTAATTGTTTTCGCCTTGGAAGGTGACTCAACCACCACGAGGTCATAGTCACCAGAAGGAATTGAGCCAGCTTTTTTCTTTACTGTCTTACTTGCTGTTTTCTTGGCGGTTTTTTTAGCTGTTTTCTTGGCCGTTTTTTTAGCTGTTTTCTTGGCCGTTTTTTTAGCTGTTTTTTTGGCCGTCTTCTTGGCCGTCTTCTTTGCTGCTTTTTTTGCCACGGCGCCCTCTCTCGGTGCATTATATTGAAAAAAGTTAGTTAGCTCAGGAAAATCTCACGAGAAATGTCCGTTGTCACGCTTTAGCGTTCTTTTGACTCAGATTCTAGGAGCATATCAATTTCCTCGAGGTCATATTCTGTCAAACCATACGGATTTTCTTTCTCATTCAAGTCTTCGTCGAGGTATTTACGTCCAAGGTCTTGTTCAATCTCATTTAGAGAATGAAAAGAATCAGCATCGGGCCGTTCAATTTTTCCTTCTAATTTATTAAGATCATGTTGCTCAAGAAACTTATCTTCGTCAACCTTGGCTTCATTCATCTTTGTTTCAGCTTGAATAATCTCTTGCTCTAAACGCTCTAATTCTCTTAGGTCGCGCTCTTGATCACTGATGATTGAACGCTCACGCTCTTGCCTCTCAAGCTCCTCTAGTTCGTCTTCCGTCAATTCGATTGAGTCTGCTTGTTCAAGCAAGTTTTTAGAGTAGTCATCTAAATTAAGCTCTACGTCGAGTTCCTCAAGGATTTCGGTATCTACATTTTGGGTCACTCCATCTAAGTTCTTCTCTTTACGAACCTTGCTCGCCAGAGCTGCTTCTTCAACACTTTTTGATAAAGCAATTGTTCCGAGAGGAATTTCATTCATGCTTCGTGATATAAGTGCTGTGGCAAAATTATCAGTAAGAGTGATTACAGTCACCTCTCCAATTTTATATGTAGGATCTATTGTTATCCGGCGACCTGTTCCTCGATCCATAAAAGAATAGAGCTCAAAGATATTTCCCATTTCGACTCCATCAGCACGTCCCCGATCGATATAAACGACATCTCCGAAAGAGAGGCCATTTGCTGTAGGACGGAAGGAGTCAATCAGTGCTGCTTCAATATTCCGAGGATTAAATGTTTGTAAGATCTTATCGATACGAGGAGTAAATACAGTTAAACGTTGCCCTCTTTCGACGATCCCAGTGCTTTCTGTTATTTCGCATTCCCAAACATCATTAATTTTTTTCACAACTTCAACTTGCGCTAAAATTGTATACCTAAAACCTTCTCGGTCGGATATGGAATGAGAAACTCTCCCCTCTGGCGAATAAACTGAGAACTTATCACCGGGTTTCACCTTAACAGATGGGCCAAACTCAACATAAACGCGATCAAAGCGTTCAAGGAAAACTCTTTCTGTTGGAGAGGCTTTTATCTCTCCCAGATCTTGGACAATGTTTGTCGTAAGAAATGTATTTAAATAGAATCCATCTTTCACATCAAACTGAATCTTCGAATTCTTATCGAAACCAAGCTCATCATAAGCGTCACCCGGCTCTTTTATTAAAATCTCCGTCTGCGGCGGTATGTAACGCTCGTATTCCTTATTTAAAGAAAGCTTACTAAGCTTTTTTAGATCATCATAAGTTTCCTCTGATGCATACTGAAAGAAAACACCCTTTTCTATAAGCTGCTGTCGCTCTTGAAGCCAGCTAGGGTTAATATTATCTCCGAATTGAGACAGCTGCATTAATTTTCCAGAAGTTTCATTAGAAGCCGTTATATTCTGAGAATTTGGCGTTTGCTCGAACTCACCCAGCCGAAACTCTGGCATATCAGAACTTGAGCCCGAATCGAAAACTAGGGTCATGCCTGGTTCAATTTCATGTGGATTTGTTATATGAGGATTTAATGACCAGATTTTCGAATAATAAAAGCCAGTTCCAAATAGTTGTTGAGAAATCTTCCAAAGCCAATCCCCTTCTTGCACAACGTATTTATCAACACGGGAGCTGTCAGCGATCTCATTCCATTCAGTGGCAGGAATTTTACCTTCTACATAGCGAGATAATTTTAAAAGGTTTTGTTCTACTTCACCTACTTCAAAAACTAGTGGACCATTAGCTTCTTCATTCGGGTCAGAGTCTTCAATATTATCGTTAGATTCAAGTGAGTCCTCTGAGAAGAGAGGAGCAGGACTCTCCGTTTCAACTCTTGAACGTATTTCTATTCCCTCTCTATTAATTTTTTTATTTTCTTTTTTGGCCCTTAGGCGTATTTCGGCTTTATCTTTAACAGGGAGTTTTTTGGGCTCTGCGTTGTCAAAATAAACATCGCCTATATCATTTTTTAAAGACTCAAGGTCATCAACCTCTTCCAATTCACTCATATCAAGAGTTGGAAAACCTTCGTCTATTGGTCTATCCATTATGCTTTCATCAATATTCACCTCGTCAAGGCTAAGCGACCCTTGGGCAAAAATATCAGATATCCCGCATACCAAAAAAGATAACATCAACAAATAAAAAGCTTTATTTTTAAAAAACTTAGTCACAACCCTTCTTTAACCTCTTTCAAAAAAATCATGAAGAATAGAATAATAAGCATCTCTTTTCTTATCTAACTTTAAGCTTTCACTACAAACGATCAATCTTCCAAGGGATTTTATAACAACGCCTGAGAAAGCATCTTCTTTTATAATTTCTTCATACACCTGCATCGCCAGGTCATATTGCTCTTGTGCAAATAGAACTTCGCCTAAGAAAAACTTCGCCCGAACGCTAATTTGCCGTATAGCGGAGTCTTCTATTTTCTTAATCTCGTTTAAAGCGTTATTAAATTTGTTCTGATTAACAAGGCCTTCTATTTTTCTTAATATGTGAATCTGCTCCTCGATAAGATCAGGGTCAATATTCTCACTTGAGATTCGAGGAGTTGACGAATTTAGTGATTTTTTATCCTCACGCTTTCTCTGTTGGCTTGCAAAAACATCTACCGTTTCAGCCAGGTCATCGCCTTTTATCTTGTTTTGATCTTGAGTATTATTATTCAAATCTTGCAAAATAGAAGGACTAGCGCCCTCTGTAGACTCAAGCTCTTGTTGAAGCAATGAGTATCGCTTTGCCAATTCATCGTATTTTTGCTTAAGAAGCTCGTGCTGCTCCGAGCTTACAGGTTCTTGAACCTGGTCACCTTCTGCTTGATCAGAGTTTTGATTTCGCCTCTCCGCAAGTCCACACCCAGAAAAACTAAGAAGAATAAAGGAAATGATGACACATGAATAATATGCATTTAAGGGAGTTTCCCCAAATATATTAGGCCTTCTCACGCGATGTCCTCCTGACGGTTATTCTCCATCCCTAGTTATGAAAAGAAGTGCTTTGTCCTATTTTAGAATACTTATAAATTAAACACAACAGGTCAGAGATTATATGAGATGTTGACTTCTAAAACCTTAAGTAGAATAACTGACTATATGACACAAGAACTCTACCATATTATTATACGTGTTCCCAAAGAGCACTCCGCCTTCACCTATTTCCAACTTGAGGCGAATGAAGGCCTAGCATTTTACTCAACTTTGAAACATGCTAACGGTCAAGTTTATCGTGATATCGATTTAAAAGGACCCAAAGAGTTAGAAACTGAATTGAGACGGCTATTAGAGTATCTTTCGTCATCTTATCTAATAGAGTATATAAAAGAAGAAACCATACAAACTTAGCCTATCGGAGACTTATGATGAACAAATGCTTACTTTTTTCTTTGTTATTTATTTTATTTTCGTGTTCAACAACAAGCCTCGTTGCCCCTGACTTAGAAAAAGTTTATCAGGAAGATGGTCAAAACTCTGGTGGTGTTGTCGTTTATAACCCACATGGACTCAAGCAATTAGTTGAGGCAAGAAGAAATCAGGCCTTCAAAAAAATGAGATCCGTTTGCCGGCCTCAAACATTTGAAATTTTAAATGAGGAAAATGACAAGCCACAAAATAGAAACGAAAAATACAAAGATAATATAACAAACCTAACAGGAAACACTGTCAGGTTTGTAGAATACAAGTGTGTTGAGATTTAATTTCTCGAAGGGTAGGCCAATTTGAAGATAACGGGGAAATGATCTGAGAATCCTGCGTTCTTGGACTTTTCGGCGTTGAAATTGGCCCTCATTGGAACTCCTTGCATAACTGAACCAAAATGCGAGGAGCTTTTATCTTTATTAATATGCGTTTCAACTGCAAAGTCAGGAGCGTAGATTAAGTAATCCTCGGGGAGAGCTTCAAGTCCCTTATCGTCTGATAAACTCTTGTCAACAAAAACTCTGTCAAGTAGGTTCCAACTCATCTTTGGGGAGTAAAAATAAGTCCCCAACACTCGGCGAGTCTTTTGATTTTTTTCTACAAATTGAGATTTTTGAAACTTATCATCTAGGTCGCGTAGCGGAGTCTTCTCAAGTAAAACATCTCGAAATGGATGAGGTTTTTCTTGGGGAAGTGTATTAAAATCCCCGAGAGCTATGATGTGTCCCTCAACTTTTGACGATTTTTTTTGAATGAGCTCTGCCAAGAATTTTGCCTGTTCAACTCGCGCAGCTGTAGGAGAGCCTTGTGATGGCCAATGATTTGTATAAATAACAAAAGATCTTTCATTGTTTATAGAGAACTCAGCCTCCAGGATTGATCGTGTCGTTCGACCAGGTAGTTCATGCTCCTCATGTTTGACAAGTTTTAAGCTGTGCTCTCCCCCATTATTATAAAAAATGGCGACTTCAATTCCCCTTTCATCACGACCTGAAGTTATAATAAAATGTTCAAAATTAAGGCTCTTTGCCAACCTTTTCGCAACTTTTTCGTTCTCAATCTCGGTGACGCTCAAGATATCTGGTATTTTATTTTCGTTTCCTCTTCTTATCATTTTAGATAGTTGAGCAATCTTTAAATCTAGCTTTTCTTTGGTCCAGTCAGTCTCAAAGCATTTCTTTTGCCAATAGTTAGAACGAATACTCTGACAACCGCTCCTCTTGAACTCTGAAGACTTGGGTAAGTACATATAGTCCTGAAGATGACGGTTTTTTAGTATGTCATGCTCAATATCGAATAAATTTTCGAGATTGTAGCTCATCACTTCGATTTTTTTTAACTCCTTTTCACGAAAATCTTTTCCAAGTGACGAGTCGAGAAGCTGACAAGAGGAGAGAAAAATGAAAAAAGAAAATAACAAAATACGAAAATTCATAAGAAGACTCCTTTGATTTAAAAAGTCACTCTTTCTAAAGAAAGAAACTCTGTCTTCCTTTGTGAGCGACTTCTACATCAAGTTTTCTTTTATGAAATTTATAACGTCTTCGTGATGAGTCTTAGTTTTAACTTTCTCCATCACATATTTGAGACGTCCATCCTTTCCTATAATGAAAGTTGTACGCAAAATGCCCTCATACTCTTTACCCATGAATTTTTTGGGCCCCCATACACCATAACTCTCAGCAACACTGTGGTCAGGATCAGAGAGCAAATCAAAGTTCAGGTCCTCTTTCTCAATAAACTTCTGTAATTTTGCAGGAGAATCAGGACTCACTCCTAGAACGATAGTGTTGAGCTTAGCGAATTCCTTTTTCGTATCTCTGATTCCACAAGCTTGAGTTGTACAACCTGGAGTCATGGCCTTCGGGTAGAAATAGAGAACGACATTTTTATCACCTTTAAAATCTTTTAGAGACACCTTTTCTTCATTTTGATTCAATAAAGTGAAAGGTGGTGCCATATTACTTATTTTTGGAAAAGACATATAAACTCCTATTAAGTTACCAATGATTTCTTTTTTGTCTCAAAGACAAGAAGACGTCCTTCTCAGTTGCACTTTTATCCATGCCCAGATTTTCACGCAATTCCAAAGAATCTAATCTAAAGAAAGTATTGATTTGCTTTTCTTGTCCGATATCAGTCACAAGAAAATTTGAATCGCTAGGCATATTGGCCCGTTTTTCAAGTAGTGCTGAGGCCTGTTTATTGCCTGGCTCTCTATCAAGGGTAAAGCGCAAATTGTTCATCAAGTACTCGTGCCCGGGATAAACCAAGACATCTTCAGGTAAAGAGGCAATTTGCTCAGAGACTGTCTCATAGAGAGTTTCAGGATCTCCTCCATTATGACAATTACCTACTCCTGCGTTAAAAAGAGTATCTCCGCTGAAAATTGCTTTTGCCGCTCCGTTTTCTAAATAAAGCAAACACAAGTGCGCCATCGTGTGGCCAGGGGTGTCGAGAATTTTAAGTGAATGACCTTCCTCAAGCTGAATTTCTTCTCCTGCTTTTAAGGATCGCGTCGCACCGGGTATGCTTTTCCGAGCATTCTCATGAACCCAGACCTCTGCTCCCCATCGCTTCACAAGCTCCTCGTTGCCCCTGACATGATCAAAGTGCTCGTGAGTGTTGATGATGCTTACAAGCTTTCCATTTCTTGACTCTATCTCTTTTGAAAGGGATTTCGCGTCCCATGGGTCGATGCAATAGATGTTGCCCTGCTTCGTTTCGAGCAAGTAATTAAAGTTTCTTAACTGATTTGCAGTAAAGATTTGGTGAATCTTCATACAACTCCCCCTTTTAAAAGCGATCATGCAGCGTTATCTTATTTAAGAGGAAATAAAGTTATCACTCTCACGACATAGGGGCCAGAACAGTGGAATCCATTGTAACAAAAGTCTTTTTTATATTTATTGTACTAAAAGGTATTACAGAGACCTATCTCGCAATACGCCAAAAAAAGCACGTTCAAAAAAATCGAGATCATGTTCCAGAGAAATTTGCTGAGCATATAAGCCTGGATGAGCATCGAAAAGCTGCTGACTATACGTTAACGAAGCTTAATGTAGGGCAATGCTTTGAACTATTAAGCGTGGTCATTCTACTTATATGGACCTTACTTGGTGGTATACAGGCCATTCATATCCTAGCGCGCAGCTTTGGTTACTCTGAAATTATCACTGGAGTATTATTTTTTGGGCTCTTTGCTATCATTTCAATGTTTCTAAGTATTCCGCAATCTATTTATACGACCTTTGTCGTGGAGGAGCGCTTTGGCTTTAATAAAACGACGCCCAAGACTTTCCTGATCGATATGCTTAAAGGAGCTGTGGTTGGCTCGATTATTGGCCTCCCTTTAATCTATGGAATCCTTTGGATTATGCAAGCTTTAGGAACATTTTGGTGGGTTTACGCATGGGGCTTTATGACAGTTTTTCAGCTCTTTATTATTTGGGCCTATCCCAACTTTATCGCCCCACTTTTTAATAAGTTTTCCCCGCTAGAAGAGGGTGAAACAAAAAACAAAATCCTTGAGCTACTTAAGAGAACTCATTTTGAAAGCGACGGGCTTTTTGTCATGGATGCTTCAACAAGAAGTTCACATGGAAACGCATATTTTACAGGATTTGGTAAAACCAAAAGAATTGTGTTCTTTGATAACCTTCTCAAAACTTTAGCACCCGCAGAGGTTGAGGCCGTTCTTGCTCACGAGCTTGGACATTTTAAAAAGAAACACATCATTAAAGGTCTTATCAAAGGAATCGTGATGAGCTTTATTGGGTTTGCCATTCTTGGTTGGTTAAAGACCTGGGTACCATTTTATTATGGTCATGGAGTTGAAGCTGTAACGAACCACACCGCCCTACTCCTTTTCGTGATGGTTTCAGGCGTCTATACATTTTGGATTACTCCTTTAATGGCACTTAGTTCACGTAAGTTTGAATTTGAAGCTGATGAGTTCGCTGCAAAACATGCACAGGCCGAAGACCTCATACACGCCCTCGTCAAACTATATAAAGATAATGCCAGCACACTCACTCCTGATCCTATCTATTCAGCTTATTATCATTCTCATCCTCCAGCATTAATAAGGGTGCAACACCTGGAAAAGCTGTAAAAAATGGTGACAAATTGGCCCTAGGTTGTGCAGTTTTAGGTAAAAAACTCACATCTTAGGCTTTTTTCGTAAAAATCTACCTGACAATTTTGAAATTACGCTGATGCCATGTATAAGGATATTCGATCTTATTGCTTCAAGGGAGGCCTTATGAATATACTAAAAAAAATTGCAACCTTTGCCACCTTTTCAGTTTTTGTCTTATCACTGATGGGTCAAGTGCAAATGGATCAAGACTCTCGTAAAAAAGGTCCGCCTTTTAACGATGAAGGTCCAGGTGGGAGTGGGAAAAGAGTTGTCTCGATGCTAGGACAAATCTAAAACTCAACCCCCTCTAATTCCAAAAAGTATTTTTTAAGTTCTAGGCCTAGGGAATAACCCCCTAGGCCTTTTTTGTGTGAAACCACCCGATGGCAAGGAATTATTAAAGGAATGGGATTGGCCCCATTGGCCTGTCCTATTGCTTGATAGGCCTTCGGCTTATCGATGAGTTCAGCAATCTGTTTATAACTCACAACCTGACCATAAGGAATCTGCGAAAGTGCTTTCCACGTTCTTCGCTGAAAGTCAGTTCCCTGTGGCGAAACTGGAAGAGAAAATTTCTTGAGTCGTTGCTTGAGGTAAGCCTTGATCTGTTTTTGGCATTCCAAAACAATCGGAGGACTGCCCTCAAGATTCAATTGAAGATTTTCAGAGCTGGTCGATATCTTTAATTCCTCAAGAACCTCTTGATGGGGGCCAAGTCGACATTCGAAACTCAAATGCTCGCAAGTGAAGATATAAACCACTCGACTAATTTCCCAAGCTCTCATGAAAACGGCATTCATTAAATACGGATTTCATGTGTTCAAAATAAGGGGCCCTATATTTTTCGGTATCATTATGTATCTCATGATAGGCCCCATCAATGACTTGCAAATGAAACGCCTTTTCTACCATAGTGAAATAGGTTTGTAGGTCACTAGGATTAACAAGCTTGTCTTCTGTTCCTACGGTTACATATGCTGGGCAAAACGGTCGTATTGGTCTTGAAAAAACTTCCTTGGAAGTTTTAACCATTCCGAGGACGAGACTCGAGTGTAGTTTCAAGCAATTTAATTCGTCTTGAGCATACCTTTCTCCTACTTCAGGGTTATGAGAAAGATCATTTAAATCAATCAAGCCTCCCAGTGGTATACTCATTGGTAATTTCGCTAAGCGCTGCCAAAGTCCTCTAGGGGAAGACTTCACTAAAGCTCCAAGTGCACCAGGGAAGCCAACCGTAGGAGCATTAATGAAAATTCTTTCGGGGTAAAATTCGGGGTCAGCTTTTTGCTGAATATAAGCAGAAGTGATAAGTGCCCCCATGGAATGTCCAAAGAGAATAAAGCGCTTCATTTTATAACGCTCTTTCAGATGTAAAATTATCTCATGTAAGTCTTCTATAAAAAGATTGAAATCAAAAACCTTTGAGCGCTCGCCAGAACTTCTCCCGTGATTTCTCAAATCATATTGGCAAATATTAAAATCATGCTCAAAAAGGTCCTTAAGATAGCGATGTCTACCCAAGTGCTCCCCAATACCATGAGTGGCAACGATCCAAACAGGACTTCCCTGCTCTTTGATCTCAGTGTAGAGCTTGGTTTTATCTTTCATCGTTAAATACGGACTTCCACTCATAGGAGCTCCTTAAAATATATTGATTGACTACAATAGTGGCCGAATCCGAAAGACCAACGAGCTTTAATTAGGGCTAAATACCTAGACCTACATTGAAGGGACTCTGACTTTAGGACTTATGGGAATTGGCCGCTATAGTGTAGATTGTCTTAATATTTATTTTAAACTTCTTTTACAGGATAGGCCATGTATTGCCCCAAATGCCTTGAAGATGGTCTCTTTTTAAAAAGTCGTGGCGTCGTTGAGCTTGTCATAAACGGCAAGCAAATGGATGCTGGTCGATTTCTTTTCAATAAAGACACCACAAAACAAGAACAAATCTATACAGACTTTAAGAAAAAGTTAGAGGAGTTCTTTGCATGGTACTCAAAATTTAAAAACGCAGACCCTATTCAAATTATTGAGCTTTCAACTGCAGACTTTAAATGTGAAATCTGTGGCCATATTCCTTCTTTCAAACACCGATTTCCGATAGTCAATGTTCTCATTCCACAGGAATTTGTTGAAAAATGTTTAAAAAAGCTAGGTGAGAAATATAAGTTAGATATTCAACTCAAACCTTCTTCTTAACCCATAATCTCTTTGTCACTTCTGAAATAACTTCACCCTTATCATTAAGAATTTCAACCCGGAACTCCGGCTCTGATTTTCCTTTTTGCTCAACTTCGTCTTTAATCTGCTCAACCCGCTGCTTTGGTATTCGAAAAGTAGCACTCACTCTACCCTTCCCAGGTCTCTTGAATTCAATGGAAGCGGATTTATCCCAAACAATATAACTTCTTCCGAGCTTATTCATCAGTATAAGCATATAAAAAGGGTCACACATGGAATACAAAGACCCTCCAAAATGCACTCCGACGTAGTTATTATTGTAAAAACGAAGCTTCATGCTGACGTTGTAGGCCCAATCATCATCAGGTAAACGCTTCACTTTTATTCCCGCTCCCAAATAAGGAGGGTAGTAGTTAAAAAGCTTAAGAAAAATACTCTTATCAATCACAGATGGACTTCCATCTTAAAATCATTGCTGTCCACAGAACCAAGCCAGGTACTCAAAGTCTTTTTGACGCAATTTTGAAATTGATCTGTGTAGAGATGTTTTGATGTATCATTGGTCTCAACGACTTTCACTCCCTCTTTGGCGAGAACTTCTAACTTATAGACACCGGCCCACAAGGGATTTCGTTTTTTTTCTTCTTGTTGGCAATCACGCAAGGGCCAGTCTTTTTGCAAAATGGCAGCAAGATTAGAAGCTCCTTCGACTATTACTTTGGGCTCAATAAGAGTTTTTCGTATTTGAGTCTCTAAAACCTTCTTTCTCGAGTAAGGAGAATAAAGCCGAGTTTTTAAAGAGTTAGGTAAGGATAAATACTGAACAAGAAGTTCATCGCGCCCGAGGACATTTTGAGACCATTTCAAAGATGATTTGTTTTCTAACGCTAAGTCTGTTTGTCCAAAATAATAGGAGTTTCCATTTTTAACCCTGAAACTCGCAAATCGTGACATATCGAACTCAGTAAATAAACCACAAGTCATATGTTTTACTTCATATGATCCCTCAGGGACTGACCAAAAATAACGTCGCTTCCCTGGTCTTATTATAAAGGATATCTCAGTTCCATTTTCATAACGTGCCCTGATTTTACATTCATGGTCTTTGGACATAAGGCCTTTTGCATCTAACGTAATATCCATAATCAAAAGCGCTTTATCAGGAACTCCCTGCGAGAGCTGCCAAGACTCAACCTTTGGTTTTGTAGCACAGCCTACAATAAGTAATCCTGTGAGAAGGATGAGTTTTGTCGAATTGAGCATGAAATCTCCTTAATGATGAGAATTTAAGATTTGCAATTTAGTTTAGAGACCACAATTTGTGGCATTTAGTCCTGAATAGCAAGGCAAGATACTGAAATGACGGCCAAATATCCGAGTCTTTCCTTCGACTTTATGAAGACACAAAAAGTCCCAAGTTACTGAAAAGCCTGATTTTATGCGGTGTCTAGAACACAAGAATATTTAACTTACACCTGTAAGACATTGAAAGTTCGATCAGAGACTTATTTGCCTCCTTTTGTGCTAAACTTGATTCCCGCATAATGGTTCGAGCTGCTCGAGCGATAGGCGGCGCGTAAAATCAGGAGGCACTATGGCAAATTCACTTTATCCTAATGACTTTTTGGCCAACCAGAAAGAAAAATTGCTTAAGCTCAAGCAAGAATTGATGAACAGTATTAAAGAAAAGACAAATGAAGATCTTCATATCTCACCTGATCAGACGGTTGAAGATGGCGATCAAGCTCAAACATATCTTAGCCAGAATGTTTCCTTCGGTTTAAGAGAAAGAGAAATTAGTAGACTACGTGAAATAGAAGCTGCTCTCGCTCGAATTGAAGAGGGCTCCTACGGTCTTTGTGAAGAAACAGATGAACCTATTGGGAAGAAAAGGCTTGAGAAAATGCCTTGGACTCGTCTTTCTATAGAAGCAGCCGAACAACTCGAGCGCGAAAGGGCCCATATTAGGGCCAGTTAAACATTGCATTCCAAAACGCATCTCCCGCGTCGTTGAATAATGTCTAAAGGCCCAGTAAGAACTGGGCCTTTTTCTTTTCCAAATAGAGCTTTTGCATTAAACTTGTACCTAAGATGATTAATTTGAAACCACTTATATATTTTCTCTTCCTTGGATTAATCTGGGTCCCTCAGAGTATTTCCCAAACTATATTAATTGATCCTGGCCATGGTGGTGAAGACTGTGGAGCAAAATCCTTCCTTAAAAGGAAAGGTAAAAATAAAGAAAAAATTTGTGAAAAAGATGTTGCTCTGTCTATCTCCAAAAAGATTCAGCAAAACCTTTCAGATACAAGCTACCAAGTCTTTCTCACAAGAAGTATAGATCGAGAAGTTACACTAGAAGAAAGGGCCCGCTTGGCCGATGTTTTAAAAGCCGATCTCTTTATCTCCGTCCATATTAATGCGAGCACTGCTAGCGGCTCAAACGGCTTTGAGACTTTTTACCTCAACAATCACGACTCCGCTGCTGTAAGAAGAGTCGAGGAAATCGAAAACAGAGATACCGATGGAGAATTAAATATGGTGGACAAGATCCTAACTGATCTTGTTATTGAACGAACGGCCCCGAGATCAAAACATCTGGCCGACAACATTCACATGCATATAGCTAAAAACATTCAAAAAACTTATAACTTAAGCGACAGAGGTGTTAAGCCTGCCTTGTTTTATGTTCTTGCGCTTACAAAAAGACCCGCCATACTTCTCGAAGCTGGTTTTTTATCTAATAAAAAAGAACTAAAAATGGTGACCTCTGACAGATTCCAAGACCTTTATGCTAAAGGCGTCGCCCAAGGGTTAAAAGAATACCTCAAGAAGTCTCCGTCTCCTGCTTTGTTTTAATAGGATAAGGTTCCTTATTTAAAAACAATTGCTCGTGAAGAACATCTGAGATTTTAACGACTGAAGATTGATAAAAGTAGAGGTCGTACTCGTAACTCTCAACCATTAATGTATCAGTCTCTTCAAGGTTTTTACTTTTTTTTATGGCCTCATTAATAAAAATGGCCTGAATATCCAAGTCAATCTTTTCTAATAGCAGCTCTCCCGATTTTATACACTGGGTCCAAAAACGTGCTTTTAAGTCCCCGACAAGCAAAGCGTGATCCCGCCAGAATGAATTGGCCCGTTTTTGAAGATCGCCTTGAAAGCTCAAACTCGTTTTCTCCAAAAGCTCTGGAGCTTTACGCAGCTCCCCCGCTACATCTTCTTGAAGCTCAGAAAGGATATTTCTCATCCATTCAACACTATGATCGACATCAATCTCAATATACTGGTCTGCTCCCATAGAGCTCAAAAGAACTTCTTCTTGATTTTTATCCATTTTCAAAACGTCACTCCTCACTTTCTAATTTTAACCAGTAACCTTGGTGTTTACGAATATTAACAACACCAGTATCGAAAATAAGATACTGTCCTTTTATACCTTGAAGCTCTCCTTGAATCTCTGGGTTTTTGTCAAAACCTAAAGATGTAATTTTTTGTGGGTAGCTCTCAACGGGATAGTTAATTTCAACAATATTTTCATCTATGTCTTCACCATTATAATCGTCAATTAAATCTGCATAACTTTCGAAAAGACCTTCGCGAATCGCCACCAGGTCCTCTACTTTTTCTGGAGTAGAGTCTTGGAGCATTTTTCTCCAATTGGTCCTATCACTCACCTGCTCCTTCATTGCCGTTTCAATCATCCCAGCGTCTCTACGACTTTCAACTTTTAAAATGGGTAGCGCCTTAATTGCACCTTGGTCCATCCACCTAGTCGGTACTTGCTTTTCTCGAGTGATGCCGACCTTTACTCCAGATGAAATGGCCAAGTAAATGATATGGGGCTGAAAACAATTCTCCTCTCCCCACTTTGGCTCTCGGCAAGTGCCTTTGTGATAATGGCAAAGTTCTGGTTTTACAATACAGAGGTCACAGCGGGCCAGCGTCATAAAGGCTTTATAAGAGTAGCCTTGGTTATAGCTTTTTTTTATTTTTTCACCTGTGGCAATACAATTAATCTGGCCATTAAAACTTAACTTTATCCTTTGGCCAATAAACTTATTCATCTCAATTTCTTCATGACCTATAGGAAGTTTGTATTGGACCACGTCTTCCAATAAAGTTTTCATTTTAAGGATGTTACCTTCGGCAAAGGTCTTCACGAGTGCCCCTGATTGAGAAACTCTGTCGCCTTATTTATAATTTCATAAGAAATTTCGTGACCTCCCGAAAACTCGTGATACTCGTGATCTACACCTTTTTCTTTCAAATAACTGGCCAGTCTTTGGGCCTCACTTACAGGCAAGACTGGATCTTGAGTTCCATGAGATTGAAAAACTTTGAAATCAAAATTTCTTTCTTCAAAGGCTTTTTCCCAAAGATTCTCGGCCGCAAAAGTTGTGGAAAAAAGAAGTAGCTTTGTGATGGGGGCCTTTGACCTTAAAGCCGCGAGAGAAGCGACCATCGCTCCCTGAGAGAACCCCCCAAGTGTGATTTTTTCATGATGTGAAGAAATTTTTTCCAAAAACTCATGGACCATCTTCATTGATGATTCAAAACCTTCGGGGATTTTTTTATTCAAAAAATCTCGAGGTCGGCCTTGCTGTTGAGACATCTGAAGTTCCATCATGTCGATAGGAAACCACATCCTGCCTTCAATCATAACAGGTCCATCTAATTTTAAAGGAGCATTCAAAAAATACCAATGCCGAGGAGGACTTAATGCTAACTCTCCTGCAAGAGGGGCCAAGTCTTTGGCATCAGCACCATAGCCGTGAAGGATAACAATGGCCTCACTGTTTTCGGGTGCCTCAACTTCAATAACATCCAAACCTGCAATCTTTGACCACTTCATAAAAACCTCATTTTTTTGTCACCACTGGCGACTTTCTTTTTGGATAGCACGTCTGACAAATCAAACATGATCGGCCATCACAGCCTCTGGCCGAACAATACTCACGGCCGTAAAAAATAATTTGCAAATGCAATTTGTTCCAAGAATCTTTTGGGAAAAGTTTTTTTAAGTCAGCTTCCGTTTGTTCGACATTTTTTCCCTTGGTCAATCCCCAGCGTTGCGCCAAACGATGAATATGAGTATCCACGGGAAAAGCTGGAACACCAAAGGCTTGGGCCATAACGACCGAGGCCGTCTTGTGCCCGACGCCAGGTAGAGCTTCTAGGTCTTCAAAGCTAGCAGGAACCTGGCCATCGTGCTTATCGAGAAGAATATGTGATAATTCGTGGATGGCCTTGGACTTTCGCGGAGACAGTCCGCAAGGGCGGATGATCTTTTGTATTTGATCAACTTCGAGATTCGCCATATCAGTTGGATTATCAGCGAGATCAAAAAGCTCAGGTGTCACTTTGTTTACTCTCTCATCTGTGCATTGGGCCGAGAGGAGCACTGCAATCAAAAGAGTGTAGGCGTCTTTATGATCCAAAGGTATTGGGGTTTCTGGATAAAGCTCATTGAGCTTTTCTAATATATAATCTGCACGTTCATTTTTTTTCATAATGCGCCAGGACTCTAGCAAAAGAATGATCTTGTGAGTAGACTAAACATCTGTGCGCACCGCGGCACGGGCAGTCTATCGAATATTTTCTCAAACATAACTTTATGTTTAATCCAAAGGTCCTGTCTTGATTGAAGTGTAAGCATGAATGGCCGGTGAAGCCGTGGCATTATGCTTAGCGTGAGGGTGATCTTTTTGCTTATTATATTTTGAGATAAAGTCTGAAAAATCTCTCCAATGACCTTCGTAAAAATAATGGCCTTCATCCTTTTGTGCCTTTGAATTAACATCAACTGGATCTCCCCAGGTTGGAAGCTTGCCTGAATGAAGAGCAACATCCATCTCAAAAGAAGCATCATAAGCGTGGCCACCCTTTTCAAACTCTAAAATGAGGTAAAATGCTTCGCCCTTTTTTAAGTAGATTTCTTGATCGACATCAAGAAAATGAAGTCCAGGCATAGAAAAGCGACCCTGGAATCGAGTAAGAATCTTCGACTCATCTAAACTCTCTACGACTGTTAATGTGTAGGACTGGTTGGGTTGAGTTGTATAGAAGCTCACCTCTTCAAGTTTCTCCTCTTCTTGACTTCGAAATTTCACTGCGAGTTTCTCAACATTATCTTTCGGTGATGTTACATACTGGGCCCCGTGAAGAGCATGAGAGTAGATCCGATCGTGGTCAGTTTTTTTCACATCGCGAAAAATCACTGCGCCCATTTGCTCATCTTTGGCCGCATATGCATCATCATACAAGACATAAAAGCGCCCTAACATTTCACCTTTGTCATTTTCGTGGTCACTATCTTGAGCGATCCATGCGCCTTGATGACCCTTAAACCTAAGTTCATCATCCCAACCGATGAGAGTAATAGCGTGATTAAGCTTCACATCGGGCTCAATAGGTTTCAACGTAGCGTGAATTTCCTTCCCATTGTTTGCTAATCCTAAAGGACGATCTTCCATAACTTGTGCGCTTGCAACGGCGCCATATTCCATAATCGCCCGTTTGACCCGATCTCTCTTTTCATCCTCTGTTCCAAATAGACTCAACCATTCGATATGTCTGGGTACAAAATATGTGTAGTCTGCTTCCTTCAGAATCCCTTCATCAAATTGATCACCGAAAAGCTTATGATCTCCCCCTCTAGGAATTTGAGGAGTTAATCTTTCTTGGACAGCACCTTGGGTATTCCCCATAAAAGCAGCGATGGCCTTGTAGTCCCCTCCGAGATGTACGATAAGCCCAGAAGTTAAATCATCCGTGTTTGTTCCAGGATAGTCTTCTCCTTGACCACTGTACCAGCCTTCTTGAAGATGAGATTGATCTCCCTTGCGTGTAAAGCCACTGTATTTATCTAAATGATATTCGGCCAGATCCACTGGACCTGACTCATGTTTCTCCCATTGCCCAGTTTTTTTTAGGTTACTTTCCATACTGGAGTAGCCGGCAAAAATCCAACATGTCCCCCATGCCTGGGCCCTTAAATCGGGGGCCAGATCTAATGCCTCAAGGTTATAACTTGTTGGCAGCTCAGGATTGAGTACGCGCCACAAAGCTTTTCCCTGGAAAAGCCCTAGCGAGATAATAAAGATAGTTAAAAAGAGGGCCAAAAAGGCATTTCGTTGGGTCATTTCTCCACCAGAAGCTGTTTAAAGCATACTTTAACACAGTTTAGATCGGCACTCATTTTGCAAAAATAGCAACAGGCCAGGGAAGGCCGAATGAGGAGCTCAAGATGCAACTTAGATGGATCATATTTTTTTTACTTGTTATCAAGCCGCTCATGATTGTCCTGGTTTCTATAAATCTGAGTTCTGCGCCTGTATTATCGCCAAAGGAGCGTAAAAATTACCACAATCAATGGGTAGAACAGCTTTTAAGTCAGCACCACAAACTGACTGACATAAAACTGTTCTACACCCACCTCTCACAAGAAAAGCAAGATTATTACGATGACCCTCTGCTCAAGGTTCAACGGCTCTATCAAGAGGCAATTCATATCCTTAATGAACTAGAAAATGTGACAGATAAGCAATGGCAAAGCCTATCTGATCAATTTAAATCGACTACAGACCAAATTGAACGCCACCAAGATCAATTGAAACAAAGTCTGAGTGCCGCCTCAACCAATTGGGTATACCATTCTAAAAAATACTGCTATATACCTCATTTATGAGCATCTTTGTTCGCATTTTATTTATCTGGCCAATCAGGCTTTACCAATACACTCTTTCCCCTTGGCTTGGCGCGAATTGTCGTTACCAACCTAGTTGTTCCCAGTATGCTAAAACTTGTTTTGAGCAGCTTTCACTAGGACAAGCTTTTCGACTTAGCACACGACGTATTTTAAGTTGTCACCCGTGGTCGCCAGGAGGTTATGATCCAGTCCCTCAAAAAGATTGCGTTAATTTTCACGCTTCTCGTACTACCGACTCGGGCAATCACAGCAAGCGACGCTGAACTTAAACCTACGCCGACTTTGCACCTAAAGAAACTTCAAAAGCAATTCGACATAGAAACTGATGACATAAGTTTTTATGTTATTGAACTCGATAAAAAAGAGCCTGTTGAAATATTGGCCCCAACAAGACCCGAAGTTCCCGCTTCTTTGATGAAAATCCCCACATGCCTTTATTCTCTTTCTAATCTTGGAGGACACCACCGCTTTTCGACTCAACTCCTAGGGAAAGGAGCGATAGAGGACGGAGTGCTTAAAGGTGACCTCATTTTAAAAGGAAATGGGGATCCCTACCTCACTTCGGGGCGTCTATTTGATCTCGCCCTAAAACTTAGTCAGTCGGGGGTAAAAAAGGTTGAGGGTGAGTTTTATTACGATGATTCCGAACTGCCAAAATCTTCCAAAATTTCAGAAATAGGACATGGAGACCAAAGCTATAATCCTAGCGTTGGGGCCTTAAACTTCGAATTCAACCGAATCCGAATCAAGAAAAATCCCTCTAGATCAAGTACCTTTCATGCTGAGTTTCAAACAATCCCAATTTTGAAACATTTTAAAATTCAAAAAATTAAAGGTCCCTTGGCCCCACAGCAAAAATTTAATTGGAAAGAACTAGAAGACGACAATCAAGAAGTCTGGCAAGTCAGCACAAAGGAGCGTTACGGCAGCACAGAAGTCGTCCCAATCCGAAGGCCATCTCTATATGCCGCAGAGATGCTACGTTTATATTTAGGGAGACTTGGAGTTGAACTTAAGACTCCCCAGGTTTTTCCTATGTCAGATGAATTGGCATCTGTTCAGATACTGACTGAAACCCTCTCTCCTTCACTTTTAAACATTTGTGCAATGGCACTAGAATATAGTAACAACCTTTTTGCTGAGTCCCTCATGCTAAGTACGGCCAAGTCCCAAAAACCGGAAGTTAATGGCCTACTCGAAGCTTCGGAAGTCATGCATAACTGGTTTAAAGAAAGTTATCCCGAGCTCGACTGGGAGGGCAGCTATTTTGAAAATGGTTCAGGCCTTTCTCTTAATTCACGTATTTCGGCCCAGACACTCACTGAACTTTTAGTCGAAGAGCATAAAAGTCAATTCTTAAACAGAACCTTCTGGTCTTTACTTTCTATTACAGGTCAAACTGGTTGGCTAAAGAATAGGCTTATGGAAGATGAGGTGAACCATCGTATCTTTGCAAAAACTGGCTCCTTAGACTTTGTTCACAATATCTCAGGCTACTTTATCTCTATGAAAAACAAAAAATACGCGTTTACGCTTATGATTTCCAATATTGAGAAACGAAAGCGTGCAGAAAAGCTTAAGAAGAACTCAAGGACCTATAAAGTTCTTTATAGGCAGGCCAGAAATTACCGTAATAGGGCGCTAAAGCTTGCTAATGAACTTATGACTCATTGGGTTCAGCAGCTTTAAGAGAGACTCTCCAAGTTGTTTTTCCCTGCCCATCTTGGAACTCGATTCCCATTGCTTTGAGCTCATCGCGCACTTCATCTGCGCGACTCCAATCTTTTTGCTGACGGGCCTCATCCCTCTTTTGTAAGAGGTCCTCAACTTTTTTCACATCAATGTCTTTTTCTTTTACAAGAATTTGATTCAACTCTTCTAAAATTTGGGAAGGGTCTTGTTGAAACAACGCCATCATTTCACCTTTATCAACAATCCAGTCGATAAAGCCTTGCACGCTAGCGCGTCCGTGAACGTCTTTTCTTTTTTTGAAAAAGTTTTGTGAATTAAACTCTCGGATAACATCAAAGATAGAGGCCATGACTTCTTGAGTATTAAAATCATCATTGAGGGCCTTTTCTATTTTTTTACCTGCTGAGTTTAAAACTTTTTGAAATTTTTCGTAAACTTTCCCACCTTCAAGAGGACCAAAGTCCCGCACTTCATAGGCCTGCTCTAAAGCAGAATAGACGCGGCTTAAACCCTGAACAGTTTGCATAATTTTATCTTCACTTAAACTGAGTAATGAGCGGTAATGACTTGAGAGCATCAAGTACTTTAAAACCTCGGGGTGGTACTTATCCATAAACTCGCGTCCGCGGACAACGTTACCTAAAGATTTACTCATTTTCTGGTCTTTAATATTAATAAAATTATTGTGAACCCAGCATCGGCAGTAATTTTGACCACTGACACCTTCGCCTTGGGCAATTTCATTTTCATGATGAGGAAAGATTAAATCGACCCCACCACCGTGAATATCAATGGTATCTCCCAAAATTTCTCGTATCATCGCCGAACATTCGATATGCCAACCAGGTCGACCTCTGCCCCAAGGTGAGTCCCAGCTTGGTTCATCCTTTTTCGAAGGTTTCCATAAAACGAAATCAAAAGGATTCTCTTTCTTTTTATCAACCTCAACTCTCTGGCCTGCTTCAAGCTCATCCAACTTTTTACCGGAAAGTTTTCCGTAATTCTCAAAACTATCAATTCGATAAAAAACTTCGCCCTCTATTTCGTAGGCCTTCTCTTTTTTCACTAAATCATCAACAAATTTGATGATCTGAGGCATGTAGTCAGTAACTTTTGGGTTATGGTCATGGGGTCTAAGTTCGAGCCTGTTAAAATCTTTCTCAAACTCAGCAATATATTTTTCACTGATCTCTCTAGACTCTACGCCTAGTTCATTGGCCTTTTTGATAATCTTATCGTCCACATCAGTGTAGTTATAGACAAAAGTCACGTCATGGCCGAGTTTTATCATCCAGTTTCTCAAGAGGTTGAAAAAAATCGCTCCCCTAAAATTGCCTATATGAAGAAGGTCATAAACTGTAGGGCCACAAAGATAAATCTTAACTTTGCCGGCCTCTAGAGGCTCAAAAGGTTTCTTGGTTCTAGTCATTGTATTGTACAGCATTAAGGACAAGATATGTCTCCTAGCGTTAATTAAGTTCAGGGGGCTCGCAAAATCGGGCAGGCGTGATATATTTTTAACATAGTCCCTGTATATCTCAAGTGGAAAAATTGATGATCTTGGATCAAAAACTACTTCTCATTTTAGTTCTACTCTTTGCCTTAGTCTTAATCCTAACAATCCTAGTGGGAATTCTCGCCTATAAGCTTTTTAGGGAAACGCCTTCTAAGAATTCATCCTACCACGAACCGGGTTCTGAAAATTCAAAACTCACAAAAGAGAAAGAAGAAGCTGAGCTCCTCGACCCCACTCTCATGGTTTGCATTAATCACTCCGAACGCCAAGCACAAGGGATTTGCGCCATCTCGCAAGATCCTATCTGTGAGACTTGCCTGCGAGAAGATGATGGGCTTGTAATTAGCGTGGACCACTTTAGGACTTATTTACAGGCCCAATGGGTGGCCATTGATAAAGTTAAGGCCACCCCTGACGACACCACGGCCAGCGCACATATCTATCGCCTCAAGAATCGGCTTTGGGCAAATGATGAAGTGCCAACTCTGGTAAGCACACATTACAAAATTGACATCGATACTGATCAAATAGAGTCTCACATACATTTTCTTGTTCGCGAACAAGAACGCGAAGAGCTCAAGAAGGAGCTCGAAAAAGAGCGTTCAAAAAAGCTACAAGAGCCTGTCTAAAGCTTCAAAAGAGAAGGAAGCGAGAAAAACAGACGTAGACCCAATCTAGACATCGCATCTCGCCTAGCATCTGCCTAGCTTTAGATTCACGGCCCTTGTTTTTTTGGGGTAATATAGTAAAAAGGCAGGACAAAAATACGCTAAATTTTACCGTATTTTTTTTGGAACCTACTGACCCTATGACAAAGAAGTAAGCGATGGGCCTAGAAACTTTGAAAAATGACCAAAATCCAGTGACGGACTGTTCTATAAAAGACGATACAGGCCTTAATGACTATCAAAAGCTTCCAAACAGTAATGGTATAGAAATACCTCGTGTTGGCATTGAGCGGTTTAGACTGCCGCTCACATTTAAAACATCAGATGGTGAAAAGCGAGGACACGACGCTCATGCTTCAATGTTTGTTTTTCTCGAAGGACATAAAACAGGCGTCAATATGAGTCGTTTATGTGCCATTCTCCAGGACCAAGCGGATCGTTCAACTGTAAATGAGCAATTCTTCCAGACAATGCTTACAAGGTACAGAACAGAGCTTAGAGACTATGAGAACGAGCCCCTAATCCCTCGAGCCGAGCTTGAGCTCGCTTTCAGCTACGCCTATAAACAACCCTCTCTTAAAAGCGATAATTGGGGTTGGCAGTACTATGACTGCAAACTAAAAGGTGAGCAAGGAAAAGACGGACAAACCCATATGAGCTTAACCTTGGGCTTTGAGTACTCTTCTACTTGTCCGTGCTCCTTATCTATGTCTAAACAATACGAAAATGATTTTAGAGAAGGTAAGACAAATGTGGGCAATGGTATAGCCGCGGCCCATGGCCAGCGCTCTCTTGCCACCTGCGAAGTAAACTACAAAAGCGACAGCGGGTTTCACATTGAAGAGCTGATTAAACTCTTACGAAAGGCGCTTCCAACAGAAACGCAAAGTCTAGTCAAAAGACAAGACGAGCAGGCTTTTGCCATCCTCAATGGCGAGAACCCGATGTTTGTCGAGCACGTTTCGAGGCGCTTATCGCAGGCATTTTCTAATGACGCTCGCATTCTAACTTGGAAAGCAAAGATCGAACATTTTGAGTCTCTCCATAGTCATAATGCAGTTTCCTACATTCATGGTGGCCAAAACTAGGAAGCTTTACGCATAATAGAATTCATGAGAATTGCTATTTCACTTATAGTGTCGTGGATTATTTTAAATCCTTCTACATCTTACGCTCAGGGACTTGAACTGGGCCTTGACTGGAATATGGCGGCCATTGTCTCAGCAAATGAATATACAAATGGAGCAACAGAAGGCGCACCGTCATTATCGTTTTCTTTTAACTTTGAAAATCTAGCCGCAGAGATCTTTTATAAAAAGTACAAACTTGCTAACACACTTGAAAACTCGCTTGGAAGAAATGAGCTTGAATTCGAGCAAAATATTTTTGGTCTCGGATTAAGGCTAACATATAGTCGTTATTTCCTTACGAGATTTGGTCTCCAGTACGTCGACCTCGAGACAAAGAGTTTTAATAGCAATGGAAGAGATCTTAATTTTAATTTTGACGAAGAGTCAGTTGGTCTTTATGGCGGAGGTGGGCTTCAATTCCCAATCACCGAGACCTTTCACTTCCAAACTGTTGGCCAAATGGAAGTCTCTCAAAGAGACCTTACGGTCTTGTCCTTTTTTTTCGGCTTTCGCTATCAATTTATGGAGCTCTAGTTATTAAAACTTACCCATATGCTTTCTTAAAAGTAAGTCGAAGTGAAGAGCGTTCAGGCCTAAAGCAAAAACGAGATGAAGGGGCTGTAATACTTTTGGAAAACCTAGATAACCTAGACCTATCCCAGTGCCTAAAGTTAGAAGTAAAAAAAGACTCTGTATCTTAGCGTCTTTATAAAACTGTAGCCGCCAAAGCTTTAAGCATAAACCGACTTGAGCAAGAACAATCAATATAGAGAAAGAGCGGTGAATAAGAAAAGTGGCGCCTGATCTCTCAACCCAAATCTCCCTTGGAAGATCGGGATAAACCTGAATGACATGATTAATCGCCTCACGAACCTGAGTACCGATCATCACTTGGATGAGGCTAAAAATAAATAAGATTAAAATAAGGCTTTTTGTCTGCCAGAGATGACCCCATTGAGACTGCTGTTTGTGTAGGATGTGGTCTTGACCCTGTCGGTAAAGCCAAAAGAGTAAGTACACCAGGCATAAGGCCAAGAACATGTGAATCGTAATCATGTATCCGGCCAGGTATGTTTGAACGACCACTGCGCCAACCCATCCCTGAAATCCAACGAGAACAAAAGCCCCCCAGCTTCCCCAAAATAGGGAGGGGCGCTCCTTTTTAAAAGGCCCGGCTAAAATCGCCGTCACTAAAATAAAGAGACCAATAAAGGCCCCGAGAAGACGATTAAGATATTCAGTCCAAGTCTTGAAAGCGTCAAAGTCTGCTATTTCTTTACCTGCAACTTGAAAACGCGTCTTATAATCACTTGGTAGTTCAGAAACATCTGTTGGAGGAACCCACTGGCCAAAACATTGTGGCCAATCTGGACAGCCAAGGCCCGATCCTGTCGCGCGCACTATTCCGCCGACTAAGATAAGAAGGCCGACGGCCAGAATGGTCATTTTGAGCCAAAGAAGATAAGCATTTTGAACACGAGAAGTACTCATCTCACCTATCCCCTGTAAAAGGTGGCCAAAGCTTCCATAAAAATGATCAAGCCTAAAGCTAAGGCAATAACCACAAGGGCCATTTTCGTAAAGTTTTGCCTCGCAAAGTAATCACTCTCCGGCAGGACTTCGGAAACACGTTTGATCATTTTTTCATATCCGGGGTGAATTTTAAGACCTGGCCCTTTAATCATGAACAAGAAAAGAAGAATTCCCAGAAGGCTTCCCCACACAGGGATATAACGTGAAAAGCTAAATCCGCGTTGCTCCTCATATCGATTCATAATAACAGTCATCTCTTCTTTAGTGTTTTGTTCACATGATTTTCGAAGTTCTTCTTGGGAGAAGTCTTTACAAAAGCTCATCTTTCTTTGTTGAATTCCATTGAGGCATTGATAGTAAAGAAAATCATAACGTATTGATGAGCACTGTTCATAATCTCTCTCAGAGATGGCCCGATCTTTTTGAACATTATCGTTATACAAAAGGACTGGTAAAAGCATCCCAATCACGATAATCAGAACTGCTGTTTTAAAAAGCTTCATCAACATGTCTGTACCCAAGTTAAAATTAGAGTTGTTATGAATAGGATACTCACATAGAGAAACTAGACAAGTTTAAGAGCGTTATGAAGCCAGATCAAAAAGTAAAAGCTCTATATTTGACTCACTTTTCCATACTAGCTCAGCGGAACCTCCGGCTTCAAAGGCAAGGGCATCGCCGGACTCGAGAGTCTCACCACTTGTGGACTTTAGTGGGCCATGAACAACTTGAAGCCAGTAAGAGAAACCAGTCTGAACAGGCAGCTCTACCCGGCCCTGTTCGGACTTGAATAACTTTAGTGAAGCATGCTGTTTAATATGAGTGAGACCTCCGCCCCCCTCTGGGGAAACAAGGCTTAACCATTTATTGGTTCTCAGATGGTCTAAATAACTGACTTGTTGATAACGAGGCTCACCGCCTAAACTTTCTGGTAGAATCCAAATTTGAAACAAGTGAATACTTTGAGCCGAGGCCTTATTGTACTCACTATGTCGGATGCCATTGCCCGCAGACATGACCTGGATTTCGCCTGGAACAAGTTTCTCTTTATGTCCAAGTGAGTCCTCGTGAGTCAACTCTCCCTGCACGACGTAAGTGATAATTTCCATATTATTGTGGGGATGAGTTCCAAAGCCACTTTCGGGAGAAATATGGTCTTCATTGATCACGCGTAACGACTTGAACCCCATAAAACGTGGGTCGTAGTAGTTAGCGAAAGAGAAAGAGTGAGCGCTTTTAAGCCAACCGTGATCTACGTTCCCTCTTTCATGTGATCTTCTGATAAACATGATTTCTCCCAAGAGTGAGTCTTTTATTTTTTAGCAGCAATCTTAATATCTAGTTGTATCTTGTCATGAATCAGCTTATCTCCAAGTTTTTCAAAAAAGGTTCCCGAGTTGTACTTTACGTTGTGCTGGGCGCGGTCAAAACTCAATTCTGATTCGCCTTCCAACATATCCCCTTCTTGTTTGAGCTCAGCTGTAAAAGTGATCGGTTTTGTTATTCCACGAACAGTAAAATCACCTTTGATTTCGTACTTTTCATCACCTTTTTTACTAATATCAGTAAAAACGATTTTTGCTGTTGAGTGATCAGAGACAGCAAAGAAATCATCTGATTTAAGGTGCCCAACTAGATCTGCTTGTTTTTCTGGATCCGATATATCCGTGTTAACAATCGAATTCATGTCAACGACAAGTTCACCCGAACTTAGTTGGCCATCTTTAAAGACGAGGCTACCTGATTCAAACTGAATTGTTCCCTCATGAGAACCGCCTACCTTAGTTCCTTTCCACTCAATTTCACTTTTCTGGCTATCGAGATTGAAAGTCTGGGCCAAGAGGGCCGTACTCAGTGAAAGTGAAAAAACTGCCGTCAAGGCCATAAACCAATTTTGAATCTTCATCTTTAAGTCTCCTTAGTTAAATTGAAATAATAGATCTCAATTGTTTTTTTAGAGTATGCGCTGAAAAAAGCGTCTATAATAGTATAATGATATGATATAAAGTATAAGATTAAGCTATACACAAAAGTAATTACAATGACTTATGAGCAAATAAAGAACTTTATAACTATTGTCGAAGTGGGAAGTTTTAAGGCCGCATCCGAACAACTCCATAAGAGCCAGCCGAGCTTAAGTGTGAGCATTAAAAAGCTCGAAGAAGAGCTGGGGATCCAACTATTCTCCAGAGAGCAATACCGACCCAAGCTCACATCTCATGGGCATATATTTTATTCCCAAGCTCAAGAAACGCTTAAGTCTTTTTATGAATTGGAGACTCTAGGCAAAGAGCTTTCATTGGGCGTGGAGGCCTCTATAACCTTGGCCATCGATGCCATTGTCCCCCTTCATTACCTAGGACCAGCATTACAACGCTTCTTCTCAGACAAAAAAACTGAACTTAATTTGAGCATGGAGGTTCTAGAAGGCAGCTATGTTCTTTTGGAACAAGACAAAGCTGACATGGCCATAGCCCCTCTATTAGGTCACGGAGAAGGTTTTAAAACAACGCCTTTATTTCAAGTACGCATGATCCCTGTTATTTCATCAGAACTCTCTAAAGATCCTCTTCGACAAAGGCTCAAAGAGATACCTCAAGTCATTGTGACAAGCTCTCAGAGAGCTTCAACTCAAGACTTTGGAATCAATCAGGGTCAGGGAAAGAAGTGGTACGTCTCAGATCACTCTCTCAAGGCCCACTTGATCAAAAGCTCACTTGGTTGGGGACGATTACCAGAACATCTTGTTTTAGAAGACCTTCAACAAGGTAAACTTGTCAGACTAAAATTGGAGAACGTGAAGGAATCTCACGTTGATATAGGACTTGTAAAAAAGTCCAATAAAGCGCTTGGGAAGATCGGTTCTAAACTCTGGCGCCTTTTAGAAGACTCTCAAAATAATCATCTTTTTGATTCTTAAACAGCCGAACGAGCGTGCTTTCGAAGAGCGTAGCCGATCTTATCTTTAAGCTCGGACCGACTCCAAGGTTTAACAATATAATCAGTAGCTCCACAACGTACAGCTTCTAAAATATCATTAATATCATCATTGGCAGAAATTATCACAATGGCTTTGTTTTGATGAACTTCACTTTGACGTAGTTTTTTTACTAGCTCAAGTCCCTCTCCATCTGGAAGAGACCAATCAACAAGAATACAATCAATATCAGGGATCTCTTCGAGCATGACAGTAGCTTCCGTCATCGATTGAGAGATGTGAGCGCTTGAACAGAACCCCACATCCTTTAAGTCTTCACTCAATAGTTCTGATATTTCTGGCATATCTTCTACAATCAAAATATTTACTGGAGTAATTACGACTTCATCCTCTTGATCTTCATGTTCCAATCCAGGGGTCGTATTTTTTGTAACAACTGTCATTTCGATTCCTAAATTGCAAATAATTACATCTTAAGCTATCTGCCATTCTAATCGCTTGCGAGAAAAAAGCGAGTAAAGATTTATCAACTCAAACGAAACTTAGTTCGAGCGATATAAACGAGCTTAAATGACCAAAGTTTATAAAAAATTAACATCTCTATGAATACGGTTGCTTAGCTGGTCTCTCATTAATTTAAATAAAAGATATTATCACCATAAGTCACTGTTTTCATGTCTTTGTTAACAATAAAAAGAATTTTCTAAACTTTTTTTACCTACAAAAATGTCAGTACGATCGTATCAATATTTCCCGTAGAGTAATTATGAGGCAAAAGCCTTGTCACCAAACTTCAAAGGAGGAGGATGACTTATGAAAAGCTTTAAACACATAGCTAAACTTGTAAAACAAAAACGCCTTGCTCACCCGGGTAAGCTTTCTCAATCAGAGCTTTCGCATAAGCTTGGATATAAAAATGGCCAATTTATCAGTAACGTCGAAAGAGGTCTTTGCAGCATTCCGCTCAAGAGCCTTTCCACATTCTGTGAGATTTTGGACATTCCAAAACAAGAGCTTATGGATACGATGCTAAAAGACCTAGAGGTCACTTTAGATCGCCATCTTAGCAATTCTCATAGCTCTCAGTCACAAAGCGAACTCGCTTCTTAAGCTCTGTCTCTTGAACGAGGGGTGTTTAATGAAACGCCCCTTCTTTAGCTTATTCATTAGGACAGTATTTTTAAATGGATGAGATAAAAAAAGCCCGCTTATTTATTAAGCGGGCTTTTTTTATATTCAGTATTTGGTGGGTCGTACAAGATTCGAACTTGTGACTTTCACCTTGTAAGGGTGACACTCTACCAACTGAGTTAACGACCCGAAATTCTTGAAAATAGAGCGCAAGATTAATCCAAATCTTGCGCTCTTGTCAAGTCGTTTTTACTAGTTAGCAACTTCGATATTGCTGTTTGTCTCTCCCTCTAGAACCTTGAGTCCAACGAGCTTCATGAACGATTCCGGCTGGTTGAGTTCTAAGGCCAATTTCAAAACCTCTTCCACCTTTTCACAAGGATAGATTGAAAGACCTTGCTTAACTTCTGCTGGAATTTCAGAGAGATCCTTCTTATTCTTAATCGGGATAACAACTGTCTTTACACCGGCTTGTTTGGCCGCAAGGAGCTTCTCTTTTAGGCCACCGATAGGAAGAACTCGTCCACGAATTGTAACCTCACCCGTCATCGCGACATCTTGATAGACAGGAATCCCTGTAATCGCCGAAGTCAAGGCCGTCACCATCGTTACACCTGCACTTGGACCATCTTTTGGTGTGGCCCCTTCTGGTACATGGACGTGGATATCATTTTTGTCATACCACTCATGATCAATTCCAAGTCTGTCACTAATAGAGCGCACGTAGCTCATGGCCGCTTTAGCTGACTCCTGCATAACATCACCCAGTTTACCGGTGATTTGTATCTTGCCTGTGCCTGGTACAACGACAACTTCAACATGAAGCAGCTCTCCACCGACAGACGTCCAAGCGAGTCCGTTAACAAGTCCAATTTCTGGCTCTTTTTCGATATCAGTTGAATCGAACTTTCGAGGTCCTAGAAATTTCTTTAATTGCTTAGAAGTCACGCTGAACTTCTTTTCATTTGTATAGGACTTTTCAACCACGTCAGTCGCAATTTTTCGAGCGATTGTATTTAAATGTCTCTCAAAGTCACGAACGCCCGACTCTTTTGTGTAGCCACGTACGACATCAATCATCGTCTTGTCAGCTACATTTACTTCAAAGTCTTCAAGTCCATTATTTTTGACGGCCTTATCCCAAAGATAACGCTTTCCAATTTGAAGCTTCTCGTTAGGAGTATATCCAGAAACTTGAATGATCTCCATACGATCTCTTAATGGACCAGGAATTTTCCCAAGGTCATTTGCCGTCATCACAAACATTACTTTTGAGAGGTCATATTCAATTTCGACATAATGGTCGCCAAAATTTTTATTTTGTTCAGGATCAAGAACTTCAAGCATCGCTGAGGCAGGGTCCCCTCTCATGTCTGAAGACATTTTATCAATCTCATCTAGTAGAATAAGAGGATTAGATGTTCCCGCTTTCTTAAGAGCGTTCATAATCTTACCTGGCATCGCACCCACATAAGTTCGACGATGACCACGAATCTCAGATTCATCTCTAACGCCACCAAGCGAAATTCTTTGAAAGCTTCTTCCAAGAGACTCTGCTAAAGAGCGAGCAATAGAAGTTTTACCAACACCTGGAGGCCCAGCAAGACAAAGAATTGTCCCTTTTCCTTCAGTTTTCAATAAAGACCTTACTGCGAGGTATTCAATTATTCGATCTTTAACATCTTTCATTCCGTAGTGATGCGACTCAAGAACCTCTCTGGCATGCGGCACACTATTATTATCAGCTGTGTACTCAAACCATGGAAGACTCAACATCCAGTCAATATAATTACGAATGACAGAAGCTTCTGCAGACATAGGAGACATGGACTTGAGCTTCTTGATTTCTTTAATCGTTCGCTCTCGCGCCTCATCTGGCATTTGTTTTTTTGCAAGCTTCTCTTCCATTTCTTGAATGTCAGACTTACCATCTTCTTTTTGTCCAAGCTCTTTTTGAATCGCATTCATTTGCTCATTGAGATAGTACTCTTTTTGAGACTTTTCCATTTGAGATTTAACACGCGTTCTTATTCGCTTTTCAACATTAATGATCTCGATCTCACCTTGCATTTTCTCTAGAAGAAGATGCAATCTTTTCTCGACATCAGTGGCCTCAAGAATTTCTTGTTTTTCTGGGATCTTCATACTCAAGTGGGCCACAATAATATCAGCTAACCGAGAAGGATCTGTTATAGAAGAAATACTCATTAAAAGTTCTGGTGGAATACGCTTGTTGATTTTCACGTACTGTTCAAATATCGACTTTATGCTACGAATAGTTGCCTCAAGATTTACTTGATTGTCGACAACACTTTCAGCTTCTTTCACGCTCGCATAGTAGCCGTTGCTGCTCGCTTCAAACTCTTCTATCGTTGCACGATACTTGCCTTCAATTAAGACTTTGACAGTATTATCTGGCAAACGAAGCATTTGAATAATGTTTACAACAGTTCCCACGTTATAGATGTCTTCTCTTTCGGGATTAAGAACGCTAGCGTCCTTTTGTGTAACAAGAAAGAGTTCATTTCCATTTCGTGAGGCCTCTTCAAGAGCGGCGATCGATTTTTCGCGTCCGACGAATAGAGGGACAACCATGTGGGGGAAAATAATAACGTCTCTAAGAGGAAGAAGTGGGAATTTCTTCGTCTCTGACCTCTTGTCCGGCATAGTACCTCCTGCACTACCTGGTTAACTTCTGCTTAAGAGAAAGGCGTCAATTCTTGTCACCTATTCAGGCCCTCAAGCTCTTACTTTAAATTGTCCCTGATATCTGCATCTGGGTCAAAAAAAAAACTTAGGCGAAACTTTCCCCTAGCAGATTTTATTTGGCCTTGATAACCCTGAGAAAAGGCCTTCACACAAGGCTTTTCGAAGGGTTATGCCATACGACCTAAGATTCTGTATAAATGTTAGGAGATGTTAGTTGAGAAAAAATACAGTTGAAAGGTACAAACAAAAAGTCTCAACTGCCCCTAGGGAAGGGCAATTGAGAACTAAAGTTGGCAAAATAGGTTTAGGAAGCTGACTTCTTGCTTTTTGAAGCTTGTTCGAAAGTCGGAGTTTCTTCAGCTTGTTCGGGCTTTTTTCTCTCCCCTTCAACAAGTTTTGGAGAATCAATTCCTTTAATAGAATCTAGAGTGACAATCACCTTACAGATTTTTTCATTTGAAGGAATATCATACATTACATCTAGCATCGTTTGTTCGAGAATCGCTCTTAGCCCACGGGCACCAGTCTTCTTCTTTAAGGCGATTTTTGCGACTTCTCTCAGTGCCTCTTTTTCGAATTCGCACTCTATTCCATCATAGTCAAAAAGTCTCTGATACTGCTTAGTAATAGCATTCTTAGGCTCAGTTAAAATTTGGACTAGCGCTTCCTCGTCGAGCTCTTGTAACATCGCATTCACTGGAAGACGTCCAATAAACTCTGGGATAAGACCAAACTGTGCAAGGTCTTCAGCTTCAATGCCACCAAGTTTCTCAACAACTGATTGTTCTGAGTCTTCACCTTTTGAAACAAGACCCATAGGTCTTTTCGTCAGGCGTTTTTCGATAATTTTGTCTAGACCAACAAAGGCGCCGGCAACAACAAAGAGAATATTTTTTGTATTAACCTGAAGGAACTCTTGCTGAGGATGTTTTCTCCCACCCTTAGGCGGAACTGAAGCAACAGTACCTTCAATTAACTTAAGCAAAGCTTGCTGAACACCTTCACCAGAAACATCTCTAGTGATAGATGGATTTTCTGACTTACGAGCAATCTTATCAATCTCATCGATATAAACAATTCCGCGCTCAGCTCGCTCAATATCATAATCGCAGTTTTGAAGCAGGTTCAAAATAATATTCTCGACGTCTTCACCGACATATCCAGCTTCCGTTAAAGAAGTTGCATCTGCAATGGCGAAAGGAACGTTCAGATACTTAGCAAGTGATTGAGCAATCAATGTTTTCCCTGAGCCCGTTGGTCCAGCGAGAAGGATGTTTGACTTGGCCAATTCAATATCATCTTTTTTACGTGAGCTACCCTGCATACCGTATGAGATTCTCTTGTAGTGATTATGAACGGCCACAGAGATAATTTTCTTAGCGCGGTCTTGTCCAATCACATAACTGTCAAGATGAGTTTTAATCTCATGCGGCTTTGGAACTCGATCCATTGAAGCCTTTGATGTCGACTTTACGGAGTCTTCATAAATGATGTCATTGCAAAGTTCAATGCACTCGTCACAGATATAAACCCCTGGCCCAGCAATGAGTTTTTTAACTTCTTTTTGGGACTTCCCACAGAAGTTGCAGTGAAGACTCGAATTGTAACTGCCTTTTTCTTTGGTCATAAATAAATCCTTATCCTATTAATTATCTCTAAAATATTTATTCTTTATTTTTGAGTTCTTTGAATAACACTATCAATAATCCCCATTTCAATTGCTTTTTGAGGCGAAAGATAATTGTCTCTATCGGTCTCTTTCTCAATACGCTCAAGACTCATATCTGAACTTGAATGCTTTACGTAGATATTGTTAAGCTGCCCTTTAAGATCTAGGATTTCTTGGGCCTGAATCTCGATATCTGAAGCCTGACCTCCTGCACCGCCAAGAGGCTGATGAATCATAATACGGCTATGTGGTAGTGCATGCCGCTGACCGGCTTCTCCTGCCGTAAGCAGTAAAGAGCCCATGGACGCGGCCAATCCAACACAGTATGTGTGAACGGGACAAGTGACGTGCTGCATAATATCATAAATGCCAAGACCAGCGTAAACAGAGCCGCCTGGGCTATTAATATAAAAATGAATAGGAGCCTCAGGATCAGACTGCTCTAGAAACATCATCTGAGCGATTAAAAGATTCGCCACAGTATCGTTAACTTGAGTTCCTAGAAAAACGATCCTGTCTAGCAATAAGCGGGAGTAGATGTCGTACTGACGCTCTCCACGGGCAGTTTGTTCAATAACTATCGGATTAGGAATGTGTGCCTTCGGATTTTCAGTCATAATATCATGCTCCAAATATCAAGCGGTTAATGTTGGCCAAATCTACGGGATTCTTCAAACTTCTCGGAACTTGGCGCTGTAATCTTTAAAACTTTCAGCATAATCTTACGTTTCTTAGTAGACAAGCGAAACCCCTGATAAGACGTGCTTGTCTAATCGAAACTTGGCCTGTTGAGACTTGTAAGAAAAGCTTTTTAGGCTTAGTCTGTGGCGAAATATAAACATGAATTAAACAAGTATCAATAAAGGAGATTTATTATGACTAATGAAGCATCGCCAAACCGACTTATTGGCAACACGGCCCCTGATTTTAAGGCCAACGCCCTCGTAAATGGAGAAATTAAAGAAGGCGTTTCACTTTCTGACTTCAATGGAAAGTGGAAAGTTCTTTACTTCTACCCTTTGGACTTCACTTTTGTTTGCCCAACTGAAATCACGGCATTCGACGATAACCTCGATAAGTTTAAGGAAGTAAACTGCGAAGTTATTGGCTGTTCAGTAGACTCTGAATTCAGTCACCTTGCTTGGTCACAAAAATCTCGTGATGATGGTGGTATTGGACAGATCCGTTATCCAATCCTTGCTGACATCACAAAGCAGATCGCTCGTAGCTATGGTGTTCTTCTTGATGAATCTGTTGCACTTCGTGGAACTTTCATCCTCGATGACAAAAACGTTGTTCAACACTGCTCAATCAACAACCTCAGTGTTGGGCGTAATGTTGAAGAAGTTCTTCGCTTAGTACAAGGTTATCAGCACACTGCCAAAGTCGGCGAAGTTTGTCCGGCCAACTGGAACAAGGGTGGGGACACAATGAAGCCTGATCCTAAAGGATCTAAGGAATACTTCTCAAAACTTAAATAAGTTCCAGCTAACTTTTATAAAGTTTAATAGAAAGGGGCCTTTTTAGGCCCCTTTTTAGTGTTAGCATTTGAGAATTTTCGATAAGATATGACTGAACTTTTCTTTTCGGAGACTATGGTGGATCAAATTCTGATCTATATCGAACAACATATTGCAATGGCGCCGTATGTGATCTTCTTTTTGTTCTGCCTTGCAGGACTTAATATCCCTGTGTCTGAAGATGGCCTCATTTTCGCTGCTGCCATGGTGGCGGCCAAACACCCTGATATGCTCGTTATAATTTACTTGTCTGTCCTCGTAGGAGCTTTCACCAGTGATACCATAGCCTATTGGGTTGGCAGGCTCGTTGGACCTAAACTTTTTGAGATAAAGTTCTTTAGTAAAATGGTAAGCAAAGAACGCTTTGACCAAATTTCTCGTTTCTATGCACGCTTTGGGATTACTACACTTATTTTTGGACGATTTATTCCCTTTGGCGTCAGAAACGCTCTTTTTATGACAGCAGGTATCGGAAGAATGCGCTTTTCAATCTTCTTACTTGCCGACTTTCTCGCTTGTTTTATGACCACTGGGCTGTATTTCTACCTCTTCTACACTTATGGAGAAGGCATGCTTAGGCAGGTTCAAAACATTGGTTTAGGTCTTTTTGGCGTTATCATTCTGTCTTTCGTGCTCATCCTCTGGAAAAGGCGTCGCAACAAAACAATAAGTGCCTAATCTCAGAAATTTATCCATCAACTAACATGGTGTTCTAGCTGTAAAAAGTTCAAGAATTAACGATGTCAGGAATTTAAACTTGTTCATTCGTCATCAAAAAGACATAACGGGCCCATGACGAACTTAGAATGAACCCTTATTTTTTATCGCGGGAACTCATAGATGGCTGACAACAAAAAAAACACATCGGTTCAAAATGTACTCTCGTTCGAGCAGTGGAGAAGCACCCAAGGTGAAAGAACACAAGGACGCTCGCTTACTCAATACTTAAAAGCTTTAAGCTTTCATGACCTCGTTAACGAATATCAAAGTATCATCCAAGAACTTAAAGACTTTCCTCTCAATACAGAGTTAACACAAAAATCAAAAATTATTCTAAGTGAGTTTAGTGATCGTCTAGGAGAGCATTCGATAAGGGGATCTGACTCTTTGACTGAAATGCGCTCTAAAATTGAAAAGAAGATTTTCGATCTTAACGGACTTCTCTAAACTAGAGGCTTTCCAACGACTGATAGTCGTGGAGTATTTTCTGACGTAGTAAAATCATTTTCTGCTCAGAGTCGTACCCAAGAACCTTTGCCACATTTCGGGTTAAATCTACGTTGGCCGAACGCTCAAAAAGGCCTAGAAGAAAAACTATGTTTTTTGCACTCATGCCAACATAATCTGCAATTTCTTTTTGAGTATCTTCACCTGGTAGAACAAACTCGCAGCCAATCTTAGGAACAAATATTTTGTCTACAGCAGAGTGTACCTTGAATGATCTCACTAGGCGCGCCTTTGATCGAATCACTGTCCTCTCAAATTGTTCAACTTTCATGGCCTTCAAAAAGTCATGAGACATTTTTGAAAAAGATGGGAATTTCATCAAAGGAATCATTAAGGGCATGGCATTTATCTCAGGCACCATTGGTAGAGCTTCCAGCAGGACTCCCCCTTCGGATATATTCACTGTACGTGCTTTATGAACATGTCCATTGGCAACGAAAAGCACGTCGGCCGAAAGGGGTGAGCGTAAATACTCGCGTCGAAAACCCTTTGTCATAACAACTTAGAAGCCGCCTCAGAAAGGGCCGATCGCTCGCCTACTTTAAGAATCGTATGCCCGATAATATCTTCAGTTTTAAGGCGATCAACACAGTACGCAAGACCGTTGTTAATCTCATCTAAGTAAGGACTATCAATTTGATGACAATCACCTGTCAAAACGATTTTTGTGCCTTCTCCCGCTCTCGTCACGATGGTCTTAACTTCATGAGGAGAGAGGTTTTGGGCCTCATCAACAATTAAGTACTGTCCAGGGATCGAGCGGCCACGGATATAAGTTAGCGGTTCAATATGAAGTAAACCGTGATTAATTAAATCTTCATATGAAGAATTATTGCCTCTTTGTTGGCCAAAAAGAAAATCCATATTATCGAAAATAGGTTGCATCCATGGGGCCAATTTCTCATTCACATCCCCTGGTAAAAAACCTAAATCTCGCCCCATAGGTTGAACGGGACGCGAAACGAGAAGACGCGAATACTTTTCTTCTGTGATTGTCATCTCCAGCCCAGCGGCAATGGCCAACAGAGTTTTCCCCGTTCCAGCTTTTCCCACGAGAGTGACAAGTTTAATCTCATCATTTAACAACGCATCTAGAGCGAATTGTTGCTCCATATTTTTGGGGTAAATGCCCCATACGCCTTCTCGAATAGGTATAAGAGGTACAATTCCCTTTTTCATATGACTGTAACGCCCTAGCGCTCGTCGACGGTCATTATTTTTTTCCTGAATAATCATGTACTCGTTGGGATGAATTCCTAACTCTTCAGCATTATCAAGATCTAAAAAGCGCTCTTTCTCATAAGCATTAAGATCCGCAGCACTGACTTCATGTACCCTTTGCCCTGTATAAAGCTCTTCTAAGGAAACATCTTTCTTACCGTAATCCTCGGCCGGAATCCCTATAATGTCGGCCTTAAGGCGAAGGTTGATATCCTTCGTGACCAGTAGGACATCTTTCCCTTTTTCCTGGAGACTTAAGGCACTAGATAAAATTTTATTATCTGCAAGTTCAAGATCAATAATAGACTGGTGAAGCTTATCTATGGATTCGTTCACGGAGATGATCAAAGTTCCGCCACTCGCGAGCTCAACACCTTTTGTCACGGATCCTTTGCGGCGCAATTCATCGACAATACGAGAAAACATTCGAGCGTTTCGACCATTTTCGTTTTGATCTTTCTTAAAGCGGTCAAGTTCCTCGACGACAATCAAGGGAATGTAAACATCGCTTTGACCAAATTTATTAATCGCCTGTGGATCAAACAACAGAACATTCGTGTCTAGGACAAAAGTCTTTTTCAAAGAAACCTCCAAGTGCATCCGTGCCGGAGCGTTCAGAACGCGTTATACAAATATTCTAATGAAGAAAGGTGTATCTGAAAAGAAAACTGTGGGCTAAAGATCAAAGGCCGTCTCAAAGAAGCTTAAATAGAGCACTGCGCGTTTTCCGACCTCTTGTTTATACTCAGCACCTATTTCAACCTCATAAAAGCCCGCCATGAGCCGAACAGGCCAAATATTAAGCGCCGCCCCATAACTCAAGTAGCCCGCGTTAAAGCCGGCCATAATATCTACTAAAGGCAGGCCAATCTTCACACCCAAGTGGATTTTTCGCCCAAAATCGATCGTTGAGTTCAAAGGATGAAGATCAAAAGCAAATGTTGTATTAAAAAGACCAAAATTTTGCTCCCAAGAACTGCCCAAATTAACTATCATCTCCTGGTCTGGAATTGGCGCGGTCCCCTCTTCAATTTCAAACCGGGTATCGCCAATATCCATCACAGATAGGCCCAAATTAAACTTTGAGCGTCCTACAACCTCAGAGTGTAAGACACCAAAGTCATAACCATAAGCCTTTCCTTCGGAGTAGCCAAAGGCCTCTTTTATCGCAGTAGCATCTGCGATTCCACTGGAAATATCAGAAAGTAGCTTGGTTCCAAAAAGGTCGTAAGTATTGTCGACCCCTTCACGGTTAATATACTTGAAACCGAAGCCAATCGTTGTATAGGAGCCAGTCGCTCCTCCCTCCATGCGCATAGAAGGCGCGCGGCCAAGAGTATAGGCCCCTCCCATGACAAAACCGCGGTCATAGCGGTAGTCAATATCAATTTCCGGGTGAGTTTGATTTCTCAGGATGAGGCTAGTGGTTGAATTGGCCAAGAAGTTAATCCCAAAAAACCCCCCCATTTTTATCCCGGGAGAAATTCCTGTTTGAGCATAAACAGGAAGACCTTGAAGCCGTTCATTTATTGCCGAGACATCATTACTGGGAAAGTTTTCAAAACGATCAAGCTCATCCAATGCATTTGTCACGCCAAAACTCGGATTTAAAAGACTTAATTCAACGGCGCGAGAGTTGGCCAGAGCAGCAGGGTTATAAAAAAGAGTATAGGTATCATCAGCTAAAGATGTGAAGGCGTCTCCCATCAAAAGCGCCTCAGGACTTCTATTGAGATATCTTATCTCCTGAGCGACAAGCTCACTGGTGAAAAATATCAATATCAAGAAAGTCAGTTTTTTCATTGAAACAAACTCTCAAAGATAACAGCATAATAAATTTGTAGGTCACTATCATCAGCAGTAAAGCTGTCTACACAACTCGTCTGAGAGTACATATTCACGGCATTGGAGCCCGTATTCGTTGCAAATGTCTGAAGGGCCGTATCAAGGTCAGTTTGAATAGCACTAATACTTGAAAAATCAGTACCAGCGGTATTTGCCAAAACTTCAGGGAGAAGAGTAATAATATTATTGAACCAAACAACTCCTTCACACATCCTCTCGACGTCAAGGCTGCTACCATCTGGGCCCATGTCTGGATGGCCATCCTCTGAAGAGGTGCACGCCCCTGTTAAACCGGCATTAAGATAATCACCAATCGTTGCCGCATCGTACGAAATACTCATATCGTAGTTCAAAAGACAGTTGTTAGAACCCGAACCACTCCCCTTAACTCCTGTCGAGGATGAGTCTCCATAATAGTAAAGAAACTTTCCGAATTGATTCATAATAAGATAAAAAAGCTGAGCATGAAGATCTTTGAGCAACTCATCATCCAATAAACGTTTGCGTTCTTGGATCGTGGGATGAACATTTACTGGGATAGCGCCGGCGTAAAGTAGAGAATTAATCGCTGTTCTCATGTCTCTATAGGAACCTTCTTCAGGCTGGTTCATGGTATCTGCTGTAGAAAAACGTGAGAAGCCACCAAGAGCACTTGGGTTTCCAATTAAGGCGAGGTCCGTCGAAAAAAAAGTTGGTGTTGAATAATCTGCACGGCAAGAATAAGCCGAAGCATATGTCTTTAGATAGCGGATATTTGTGCTTTGGTAGCCAATTTCGTTAAGTGTATCGATGGCGCGTTGGCAAGAGCCAGACGTCAAGTCGGTTATGGCCGAATGGATCCCGCGCTCAACTTCTTCTTCACTTTGGTCCCCGCAAGAACTTACAAGGATAAGTGCCAAAATTAGTAAATTTTTTTTAAGAGTGCTGGAACTCAAAAAATCCTCCCGGCGAGGTTCTGGAAAGCAGATTACGGAGTAATCCCACCTTCTATTATGCCGGGAGCATCAACTAAATATTAGGGAGTAAACTCTTCCCTCTAGGTGGTCTAATTCCCTTTTAAGTAAGCGACAATTCGATCTACGGCTTGCTCAAAAGTCTCTCTAGGAGATACCAGACTTAAACGCGCGGTATTTGGTGCCCCAAAAGCGGTTCCAGGAACCATAGCAACACCGTGATCCTCAAGCAACTGTTCGCAAATGACAGGGCTCAAATCTTCTACTTCAGGGTGCTCTTTTCTAAGGTTCTCAAAGCAAGGGGACTTAGAAAAATCTAAAAGATAATAAAAAGCGCTCGAAGATTGGTACCAAGAGTTGGCCATGTTGGACTCTCGTAACTTCTCACGGATCACTTCCGAATTTTCTCTCAGGTGTTTTTTAATGGGAGCTAAAAACTCCTCGACCTTATCAAAGTCAAATTGCATAAGGGCCCGTTGAATAAGGCTATTGGCCCCAGAGCTCGTTTGCCCCTGAAGCTTTGTGATGGCACCGATAAATTCTTTGGGAGCTAAAGTAAAACCGATTCTTAAACCTGTACTTGCCAACGTTTTGGAAATCCCATCAATAATCACGGTTCTTTTTAAAAGCTCAGGATGAGTCTGATAAAAACAAGCAGGCTTAGGGTCATAATAATAAAGCTGATAATAGATTTCATCACTTAGGATGGTGATATCCTGATGTCTGGTCATCATTTCGCCAAAGTCTCTCATCCATTCTTCAGAGTATGAAATTCCTGCGGGGTTGTTTGGACTGTTAATTATCACAACTTTCGTTTTAGACGTAATCTTGCTTTCAATCTCGCTTACACTGGGAACGTAAGCATTAAAAAAGCTAGACTCAACAACAACGGGTGTCCCTTGGCAAAACTTAATCATCTCTGGATATGAAACCCAGTATGGAGCGAGAGTGATAACCTCATCACCTTTATCAACAAGGCAGCTCAAAACATTTGTAATAGCATGCTTTCCTCCATTACTAACGGCACAATCGAAATTGTAATCAGCAAAGCTTACGCCCCGAGTTTTTTCAACTTGAGCGAGTATCTTTTTTCGCAATTCAGGAAAGCCAGGAACAGGCGAATACTGATAACTTTTGAGAAAGTCTAATTCTCCACGAATGTGGCCAACAAAGTCACTTGTTGGGCGAAAAGGTAATTGGCCCGCCGTCAAATTATAAACCTGGACTCCTGAGTCTGCCATTGCAACAGCTTTAGCATTAAGCTTAAGAGTTATACTTTCGGAGATATTTTGTACTCGTGAACTTAGTTTCATGCTCTATTTCTCCTTGGGAAGTTGAGTTCTTATATAGTGTTGAATTTCGTTCGGGACAAACTCTGAAATATCTCCGCCATGTCGATAGATCTCTCTCACTAGCGTAGATGAAATGAAATAATTTTGTCCCTCGGTCATTAAAAAAACTGTTTCGATATCGGGATATAGCTTGTTATTCATTGAGGCCATCTGAAACTCAATTTCAAAATCGCCTGTTGGCCTCAAGCCTCGAATGATGTTGGCGATTTTATTATTTTTTGCGTAGTCAACTAACAGACCTTCCCAGTAGTCGACCTTCACTAGAGGATTATCTTTAAACTGGATGCGAAGCATTTCTAATCTTTGATCCGTAGAGAACATGGCCTTCTTCGATGGAGAGATGGCCACGAGAACTGTCACCTCTTCAAAAATTCTGAGGGCCCTTTCCAAAATATCTTGATGACCATTAGTATATGGATCGAACGTACCAGCATAGATAGCCTTAGAGTGCATAACGCCTCCTGTTATTGCATCCGAAAGTTCGGTTAAGTGCCTATGATCAAAAAACTCGGCCTATTTGGCCATGTTTTTTTTCAAAACAACGTATTAACCGAATGACCACAAGGCAATAAAACTTGTTCCTTGTTTATAGACGCGCTTGGCTGCTCCTAAAACCTCAGGAGCTTCGAGTTCTGGGAGTAAAAGACCTTTTTGACGATCAGACTCTAACCAGAGTTGACCAGACCGGCCACATTCTTTAAATAATCTAATCACATCAAAATAGGTTTGCTTATGTTCATAAGGTGGATCAAGAAAAATAATTGTTTGTGAAGAATTCCAATGCTCGAGATTTTTCTCCAGCCACTTTTGGCAAGTCTGGGCATGAAGCTCTATATAGGCTTCAGGCATCCTTTTCTGCAGGTTAGCTGAATTCTTTTTAAGGGTTGAGAATGCCTGTCGCGAAGCTTCTATCAGTACGACTTTTGAGGCCCCACGTGAAGCCGCTTCGAGTCCCATGGCGCCTGTACCTGCGCAGCAATCAATAAAGACCGAATCACTCATATCTTGATGAGCATCGAATATTTTTCTTCTTAAAAGAACAGATGTGGGACGAGTACCTGAACTTGGTGCCACTAAGCTCAAGTCTTTTGCCTGACCTTGCAAAATTTTGAGGGCCATTTTTAGGAGGCCTTCTTTACCTTGTTATGTTCAAGTGGCAATGAAAACTCGGCTCCGCCAGGCATTGAAATATGACAACCTTTCTTATCATCGACGTGAACAACGATACCATTTAGCTCCACTTCAAAACCTTGTGGCAAAACTTTGAAGTTGGCATTTTGTTCACCTACCGGGAAGTTTAATTCCAAGCTCATCGGACCTGAAGCCTTGAGTTGCATTTCTTCACGATGACTATGATTAGAGATCGGAGTCACTTTAGCATGAGTTTCCTCATTGAAATCTGATTCATCAAAAACATCTTCTTCATCATCTGAGTGCTTGTTTTCTGGCTCATCCACAGACTTTTTTGCTTCATTTGTATTTGTTTCCATTTCGAGATCTTCAACTTCTTTGTCAATGGCCTTTTGAAGATCTGTACGGTCATCTTGTTTATCATCACCTTCTGGCTCTACAGCTGGTGACTCAGCAACAACGTCCGGAGAATCTCCACCAAACTCTTTCTCTAGGCTTTCAATTTCTTGCATAATATCCTGGAGTTCGGAATCATTAAAACCTTGCTCTTCAGGTGACTGTTTTTTTTCATCACTCATAATGCCATTTCTCCTACGCCGTGCTGCATGGGCGTCATTTTATTGACCACATTCACCTATCGTCTTGAAGTGTAAGATTCTTTAATAAATATAAAACTCTTTAATATCAGACTGTTAAGCTACAACTTGGTGAGCGGCTCGCGTTAAAACAAAGAGAATTAAGTGACAACACATTGGCCTTTCGGTAAAAATTCTTGCTTACAAAACATTCGTACATCCAAATAACTCAAGTTTTCTGGATACCGACAAAAAAACAGAGTAAACAATGAATTCAAGGGATTAGGCTCTTTATTAATGAACTCTAACAGGACCTTAAAATTCAAAAACTTTCAAGTTAAGTCCTGGATTAACTCTCAGACCTCTGAAGAGGCACGGTTTAAATCTACTCAACCTGAATACTGTCAACTCCCAGGACTTCCCGAAGAATTGGACAATATCTCTTTCAAGCCTGGGGATTTTGTTATTCCAGGGTGGCAAGGAGATGGCCTTTTATCTAAAGGTGCTCTGCATGTCCGACGTATTCTGAAAGACCTTGTTGAAGATGCAAAAGAGCAGTTTGAGGCTTCTCCACTCTTTAGTAGTGCAGTCAAAAAGATGATCTTTAGAGAGTTTCTTTCTTTTTGCCAACAGAGAAATGTTGAATGTGGACAGCTTCAAAACCCTAGCGACTTCTGGCATCAGCTTAAAGACCCCCTCCCTGAGAACAAAGAGCTGCTTCAAAACTTCTCCCATTCCTACGCTTTTCGATCTGTTGTCATTTATACAAACAAGGTCCGTTTCATTCTTTCATTGTCCGAAGCTTTGAACATGAAGGTTAAAGGTAAGGACTTATTAAACCATAACAACTTTTTCAATAAAGTGTTCGTCAAGGGCAGCTCTCAAGAGCTCAATTGTGATTCCCTCAAGCTCAACCGTTATAGCTGGTACAGACCTCGACCTTCGTTGGAAAGGAAACTCGAAAGCCTTGTGCGAGAGCTACCGGACTTATCTACAACAGAAGTAAACAAGGTCTTTACCTATGATGATGATGAGCTCACAGATGAAGGAAAGCTCTTATTTGATAATAAAGGACTTGAATCTCTACAACTAAAAGACAAGTCTTACTCCCATGCTCTTTCCCATTGCTCCTTTGGAAAACTTCTCAACCAACTCATAATCAAATTCCCTCAATGGGCCAGGGAAGAGAATAAAATTGAAAGACCTTGGACATGTTACAATCAGGCCCTTGAAATTCTTAATACCAAATTTCTTGGTGATTACCTTGGTTCATTGACTTTATCACACTGGCTAGCACAAGAGAGCGAAGTCAAAAAAAAGCAATGGAATGAAATTATCTCTCCAGAGTTTATTGAGAGTTCTGCCAGTAATGGAGATTATCTCAAGATTTGTCATGAGCTTCAGTTCCTCTCTTTTCTTGTGACAATTGCAAAAGAGCAAAACCATAACCCTCTTGAACTTGTGACCAGAACAATAAGAAACAAATACTCATTCTCTCAGAGTATGAAATCTCAAATTCCATTATTTTTTGAACAGGATCAACAAGACGAGCTTTTTTACAATAGAGTAGTGATTAACTTCTCAAAACTTCCGGAAAAAAACCCCCACCACGCATTATTAAAAAAAATAACAAGTGAAACAAATAATCTCGTAAAAGAAGGATTTTTATTCATTCTTTCTAATCAAAAGCTTTTTGTTCCAAGTCAGAGTGAAAAAGTTGAACAACTTCTTACAACTTTTAAACTAGAAGGACATTTCAACTTTGAAGAGCTTAGAGGCCGTGGTGAAATCCCGAATTACCTTTATATCTTCTCAAAAAGACAGCATGGACTCGCCGAGCGGACTTATCTTCCCTCCTACACTTTTAATAAAAAAGAGCCTTGCCTCACATTTAAATTCAGTGGAGAACTCTCCCGCTTTAACAAGTTTGATGTTCTGGTCGAAGATCTGAATAAGTTTTTCGACCAAAAAAGTGCAAGTTTTACACCTCTGTACCAATCGGAAATTGACAACGGTCAACTCTGTTTCGAGTTCCATCAAGATGCTATTCTAGAAGGCAAGCTTGTTAGTTCGGCCCAGAAAAACTCGACAAGCATTACACATCCAAATTTCTTCCGGAACTTGACTAAATCATGCGTCTCTCTAGATCAATTTTTTCAAGTAGAATCACTCAATTCAGCCGAAAAAAACCCTCGAAATAACTTTGCCCCGAACTCAGGCCTTCTGGGTCTTGGACTTTCAGCTCAAGAGCATTATCCTTTAGTTCTCATAGTCAATTTTACTAACCCCAACGACATTAGACTCGAGCTAGTCGGGCGAGAGCTTTACGAAGTTAAGAAAGAAGAATATGGCATGGCCTACTATCAATACTTCGGGTTAAGAAGTAAAAGAGTTGATATCGATGTCAATACCTTTAGAGAGTACTTCAACTCAGAGTTAGGCCTTCAAGTTATTCAACTTAACCTGACTGATGGCCCAGTGAAACTTAAGTCCAAGCTAAGGGCTTTACTGGTGCCTAAGTTTTTTGAAAAATGTATCACGATGTCAAATAATGAAAGGGCGAAGCTTAAAGTACTCGACATGGATAAAATGCAATGCCTAAGCTCTCATCCCGAAGAGCTTCAAGAGAAAATAGGTTCGGCCCTCGACTTTATTAGAACTGATCTCATAGACCAGTATCCCTGGCAAATTCTAGCCTTACTATCTAACTATAAAACAAACCTCATCAACTCTCTAGGAGCTTTCAACAATGGCAGCGAAGGATCTGGACTAACTCAAGTGAGTTTCACAAATCCTATGATTATTGAGAAGTTAATCAAATTAGATTCCAAACCTGTTCATACAAATAATAATGATGTCTATACAGATTTTTTAGTCTCTTCGCCATCAGAGTTAGAAGTTTCTTTAAGTGATTTAATCATTAAACACGATGAAACTGAAGGAGACTATTTAGAACTTCACTCTCCGCAAGGAGCAGTCATTCGTGTCTACTCTGACAAAGAACTCTTAGGTTTTATCAAGTTTATACTCTCCTCAGCTTTAGGTAGACCTGTACTTGACTTAATAAAGCAACTTTATGTTCCATCTCTTAAGGATTTTAAAGCAGTTATGAATAACTTCTCTTGTGTACACGATGGTCTAGAAGAAGGCCTTAAAGAGACGAAGCTACTTATAGAGCAAATTCTTACCCGCCAAATCACTAAGCAATTTTAATAGTTTATCGATTTCTTCATTTATCTAAGCTAAACTGATTTATAAGCTTAATAATGAAGAGGGGAAAGCTTGTCTCAGCAATCGTATAAGATTCATGACCTGCAAAAAAATATTTACAGGTACATGAGACAAAAAGCACGTGGCTACGAAGGAGAGCTTCCGAGGGAACTCAAAAGCTACCGGACTAATATGCAAAGGCTATCTAAGAGAGATTTTGCAGATTCTGACTTTAAAGAGCTTATGAAGTCGATTCATCATTCCAGCATTGTGTATCTTGGAGACTTTCACACATTCGATCAGAGCTCGAGAAACCTACAAAGACTTGTTAAGAATCTTGTTCAAAAAAAGAAGAAGCTTATTCTCGGTGTAGAGTTTGTTCAATACATACACCAAGAGCGCATCAATCAATATCTCAATCATCACATAACTGAGTTCGAATTTTTGGAATCTATTAATTACAAGGAATCTTGGCGATTTCCTTGGTATCACTATCGTGTTTTTTTTGAGTTGGCCCGCCAAAATAAGCTCAAGATTGTCGCCTTAAATTCTCACGGTGGTTTGAAAGAGAGAGATCAGTTTGCTTCTGACCTTCTTGTTGAACATATTTACGACAACCCAGATGCGATTTTTTTAGTTCTCTTTGGGGAATATCATATAGCACGCAACAAACTGCCTAAATGCGTAGAAAGAAAGATTCCGTTCCCTATCCGACAAACTATAATCCATCAGAACTTAGACCAGGTTTACTGGAACATGGAAGACAAACAAAAAAAACCAACCAGCCAAATTATAAAATTTAACGAATCTGAGTTTTCATTACAAACATCACCACCTTGGATTAAATATGAGAGCATGATTCATTGGTATGAGAATCTAATTGAAGACCCAAGCTTTGAACTTCATAACTACATGCTCGAGACTGGGTTTATGGCCCTAAACAGCTCTGTACCGGACACTTTTGTTTATGTCTGCCAACAACTAAGTAAAACCTTAAACTTTAAGGTTTCGAAACTTCTTCTTGAAGACTTTAATATTTACGACCATCAGAATATGGATTTTGTTCTCGGGCTCGTCAACCAGCTCCCACAAAAGAATCTTGTCAAGCATTTCTCAAACTCTGTCATAAAGGGAAAAAAATTTAAAATACCTTTTGCACGTAATTATTACTGCTCAAGTTACTCTATAAATCGAATCTCCTTCTTGGCAGGACTACATCTACTAGATCTTTTTCAAGCAGGGCATAACGAAAACTACGAGAAAATTCTACTCGGAAAGGATCAAACTCAGAAGTTTATTTTTCTTTGCTACCAAATGATGATGGGCTACTTCTCTTCCAAATTAATAAACCCTTACCGAAAATGCGACCTTTATATGGATATCGTCAGACGTCTTCATAGCCCTCTAACACCAAACTATGTAAAAAAAGACCTGCGTATCACAAAGAGAGTGTTAGACCTAACTGACACAAATTCCACCGAGGAACTTCATTTTATACTAAAAGGAACAAGACTAAGCTCCTTGTATCAATGTGCAAAAAATGTGGGGTATATCCTTGGGGACTTCCTCTTTGATTCTCATTATAAAAAATCAGATCGAGAGTTCTCACAAACTATTAATTATCTTCAAAAAGGCGATTTCGAAGTTAAACAGTTTCAAAAAATGCTTAGAAAGCTATTACCTACACAGAACTATAGGAAATCACAAAAAAGACTTTTTTAAGAACGAGACTCAAAACGCTGTATTAGTTCTTTTTTGGTACCTTTGTCAATACTGATAACTCTCTTTTTCGATGCTTGATTTTCCAAAGAAGCGGCTTTGAAGGTCAATCGCATAGATTTGCCAATCACTTCCCCATCTGATGAATAGACATTGTCATAAGTCATCTTGGCGCTAATGTCAGAGCAAAACTCATGACATATTAATAATTCCAATGGCACATCAATTGAAGGCGCCTGATTTAACAGCTGGCTTTTAACTAATCCTTCTGAAAATCCCTCTCCAATTGACTCCACGTCGACAACGACAACTTGGCCTAGCTTTTTACTTTCAATTTTTAAAGACTTTGAACTGTCTTTTAGCATTAGGCTAAAGGCCTGACAGATGATTTGTTCTAACTCTTCATTTTTAGCGTAAACAGCATGGTCCTCGCTAAGATTCATCTCAATCTGAATACCACGTGTAAAGATTTGAGCAGAAAGATGATCAATCATTCTTCCAGTGACCTCATCTATAGAAATTGCTTCAAGATCACTAGGAATACTTTCATGACGCTTTAGGATTTCTTTTTCCTCTCTTTGGAACATCTCATCGTAAACAACGAGATGAGAATCGTCGTGCTCTGATCTTGCCCAAATATCGTCGAGGACATCTTCATTACTCTGTCCAGGAGTTGCCTGTGGAGATTGAATTTTTCCATGGGGCGCGTATACGGCTTCGGACCCAATTCTTGTTTTATAAATATGAAATTGCGTAAAGAGCGTATGACAGTGATCCATGCCTTTGTGTTTCAAGGCTTGTTTTAAAATTTCTTGTACACGAAGAGGTGCCATTTCTTGCGATTCACCTAAGCGTTTCGCCTCAGATTCTATTTTTTGGAACTCTTTGCCCTGCAGTCGTCTTTCAAAGATTTCGAGAGCAATTAAAAGCAGCGAGAAACCTGCACAGATTTGAAAGGCCCAGGTGAACATACTCAAAGCACTTCCTAAATCTTCGTGTTTATTTTGAAGTTTATCTAAAATAAAGTTTTGTGATATTTCCAGTTTTTCATAACGTCCCCCAATATTGGAGATGAGAACGCCCGCTGCACTTTTAGTGAAAGCTTCGCTATTTGGTGAAATTCGATCATGAAACCAATGTACATCGGTTGCTAATGTGTTTATTTTTTTCTGAGCATCGGCCATATCTGAAGCAAAGTGCGAGGCAACGAGATTTGAAACTTCACCCAAACATTGTTCAGTGTTTCCCATAAATTCTGAAGTTAAGTATTGAGACTTAATATCTCCAAGCATTCTTGCCATAAAGCTTTGTTGAACGCGGCCAAAACAAGTACGTGCACCATCTGATAAAACGGAGAGGTTTTGAATTTGATTTGAAGTTTGTGTGTAGAAATAACTAAGTCCGCTAAGTGAGGCCACGGCCAGAGCGACTAAGAGGAACTTCTTGCTCCCCGATCTCGAAAAAAGAGATTTCATGCTTTTATACCTCCGCATCCTGCTCGGAAAAGGAAAGACGCACGTCTCTCCCCTCTAAAAGTCTACTAGGACCACCCCTAGAGTCAAGAAAAGGACAAAAATGCCATGGTTTTGTTTCCAAATCGCCATTACCCGACTAAAATAATCGAATGGAATGCACGCAACGTAGCGATTTTCGTTTGGGGCTAGGACTTTTGGCCTCCACTCTCATACATGCAACCTTGGCCATTGTGTGGGGTCAGTTGATTGAAACCCCGAGCTCCAAGCAAACTCCAAGCACTCCTAAAGCTCAACAATTCAAGCTTGAAAACCTTAGCAACTCTCAGATACAAAAGATTAGACAGGCCGGTGTGCGAGGGGGATCTAAAGATGGATTTAATGCTCCCGTGCCTCAAACTCAGAAAAGCGCCAAAGTAAAAAGATCAGAAACTCAAGCAAAGTCTGGTCAAAATGATATCAGCCTTCAAGATCTTTCTCCTCGTCCACAAAGGGCCGCGCATTCAAATCAACAAGTCAGACCCCAAACGAACTCAAGTAATCGAGACGCCGGAGATCTAAGGGTTTCGGCCCAAGAAGTAACGGCCCAGAGAATTGCTCGCCAGCAACGATCTATACAGGGAGAAGTTTTAAGAGAGCTTTCGGCCTCAACAAGGGCCAGAGAAGTCATAGAGACCACGGGCTTTAATCTTCAATTTGATCCTCCCGAAGGAATCCCACAAGATGAGCTTAATAGTGTAGAAAAGATTTTTTACAGCTTTCAAAAACGAACTTTTACATCTTATGTCACAACATTTATCTCAAACTATCATCAAATGTCTTTGCAAAGCTCCAAGCTAAAACGCTCACTTCAAACACAGTCTCATGACCTACTAGGGCGAGTGGAGTTCAACGACAAAGGCGAAACGGCTTCTATTAGAATTATGGAGGGCTCTCCTATTAAAGAAGTTCAAAACTTATTTGAGAAAACACTTAAGGATCTCAAGCTCCCCAATCCTCCCAAAGACCTTTTGAGAGAGGATGGTCGATTCGTCATATACTATAGACTAAAGATCAACGACTAAAGAAGAGCCATGCAATTATTGACCAAATCAGCATTTGAATTCTTGGCCTTCTTAAAACACTAATAAAGTCATCAATCGCAGGGGATATTTGTAAATCCCATATTTTTTTGACTAAGCTACTAGCACTTTCATCTAAAGGACCACCGGCGACCAGTTTTTCAAGACTACTCTGCCACTTGTTTAGCTTTTGCTGATCCAACTCAGGGACAGGAATAAGTGACTCTACTTCTTTCATTGATTGAATTACTTTCACGATCCTTTTTTGGCAATGTTCACAAGTTTCGAGATGGTTCTTCCAAAACCCATTTTCACGTCTGCTCTGCGCTCCTTCGAGATCAATTAAGGAATACACCTGAACCTCATGTGAGCATTTATCTATGCTCAGCTCTTTGAGGTAAAGTCCACGTTGTGATTTGTCATAGAGGTAGATACTTTCTTGATTTTTTGGACTCAAAACAAATCCTCCCGCCCCTCAAGCATAAACTCTCTGGCTTGGTGGATTGAACCAATGATAGAACTTGCAGGAACGCTATAGATACCTTGCATATCTTTATAACTTAGAGAGCACTTGTGCTTGAGAAACAAAGCAGAGCGCTCAATTGGCCTTAATTGCGCCCAACGATTAAGCTCCTGGGCACCTTGCGACTTTAAGGAGCTTAAGTAGAGGTCATATGACCTATGGAAAAGTTTTAACTGGATACGCAGCTGAGTTGCGCCGTCAGTTTCTTTAAGCTCTCCCACATCTGCCCTCTGACTTTGAAGAAAAAGGGCAAAGACTTCTTGGGTCATCCTCTCGGCCATGACTTCATCAAGATAAAGATGCCAGTTGAAGCTGTAAACAACAGAAGAATGTGAATCAATAAAGTTTTTAATGAGCTTATTCATTCTTATATCTTAACTAGCTATAAACGTGGTCACAATAGAAATATCGAACACTTAAAGACCAACTGACTTCGTCCAGTAAACTATTATTTAAGTTTTCTTTCCTAAATCCCGATAATTTGATGAGTTACGAGGTTAAATAATTTATAACCTCGGTACCTGAGGTTTTTTTATGAACAGAAGTCTTCAAATTAAAGATTTAATCACGATAGGCATATTTCTTTGCCTATTCAGTTTAACTTCATGCCTTCAAAAAACTGTTTCTTCAAAACAGTCGAATAATAATTCATCTAATAGTTTTAACAATCAAAACCCAGGCCCCGATGATGGCCGAAATGGTAATAATTACGACGGCAGCGGAAGCGGCGATGGACAAGGTTATGGAGATGGTACGGAACAAGGTATCGCTGATGCAGGTCAGGATATTGACTACTACACTGTCCAAGATATTACAGTAAAAACCCCTATTCAAGGTGATGTTTACTGGTCGAGTTTACAAAATTTTCCATCTCAAGACCGACATATTTTTAATACTGATGCCCGCTTCAACCTCAGGGTCCTCGCGCGAAAAGGACCTAACAGAGGTGAAGTCGCTTCAGACAGCTCAAGCTGTAGCAATAATGATGTCAATTATGCCAAACTCTCTATGGATGTGTGCGTACGAGCGCAAGGAGGGAATTGTATCGCAACAACGAGCTTTGAGAATATACCTATCGATCAAGCTTCAAAGGTGAAAGAATTCTCAGTACCCGTGACTTCTCAACCTCTTGTCGTAGAAATAAAAAGTGTAAGATGGGACTACTGGTGCAAACTATATAAAGATATGGGCTACAGTGAATCAGACCCGACCGTGTCTGCCTTCTGTCCAACTTCTGCTCTTAATCAAGTGGATTGTGTCAGATTTGACTTCCAATTTTCAACTGACGACACGAAAGACGTGCCAGGCCCAAGACTTTAAATACTCTTTGCAATTTCGAGTGCAAGATTTTTATTATGCGCCTTGGAAACTTCGACTAACAGTCCAGGACACGTGATATTAACTTCAGATAGTGAATCTTCCAAAATATCAAATGCAACCCAATCGACGCCAAATTTCATCAGTTCATGACAAACCTGATCGGCCCGCGATCTTTGGGTAGTATTCAAATCTATTTTTTGAAACTTGGCGCCTTGAACAATATTGGCCAAGTAACTTCCTTTTGGAGGAGTTTTGATGATACTGCCAAGCTCTACTCCTTTAAAGTAAATAGACCTTATCTCTCCCTCGGAGATAGACTCAACAAAAGGCTGCGCAACGACGGCCCCAGTAAACTCGAGGGTTTTTTTCTTGAAGTCACTTTTGGCCTTGTCTAAATCATCTAATTCAATTTTTTCAACACCTATGCCTTGAAAAAGATCTAGGGGCTTTAAAATGAGAGACTTTACACCCAGATCTTTTTGTCGAGTTGCAAAGCTTAAAAAATCGAGCTGAGAGCTTCCGATAAAACTCTCGAGACTTCCTTCTTCCTGCTCGTAGGCCAGGAGTTTCTCGTTATGAAGAATGATTCCTTCAGGCGAATTTAATACATCAACCCCAAACTTCTTTAAGCTTTTTAACATCCAACAAATTCTCAGATAACGAGAATCAAATGGAGGGTCCAGGCGCATATGAACTAAGTCTTGGTTTCCAATTTGAGAAACTTTCTGACCTGAGAGTGAGAATTTTTTTAAATAAAAGCCATCTTCTTCAAGAGCGGAGTCAAAATCGTAAAGTCTATAGTGCGGCGCTTGGTGGTTAGTTAAGTAAAAATCATCTTCAAAAAGAAGCAGTACATCTTTTCCAAGACTCTTTAAAGAATGCGCAAATAGAAGAGTCGAGTCTTTCTTTATAGTAAGTTTTTCTAGCCTATCGATAAGGATAACATGCCGCTTCTCCATACTCTTTACACCCTATTATTGAGCTTTACTTTTCTAATGAGAATAAAAAATCACTAAAGCTCTGATCCATCTTTTCGCTTTTATACTGCTCGTATTTTTTTTGGATGTAAAGCTGGAATGACCTTAAATCCCTTCCCTGACTTTGATAGAGTTCAGACAACTCTTGAGACCTTTTCTGATAAGTTAAAAAAGCTGCCAGTCGTGCATTATTCCACTCGCCGTATAAAGGGAAACAAGCCCTACCTTCAACTCCATTTTTTTCACAAAACTCTTGAAAAAATGGTCGAAACTCATTTTCAATAAACAGCTCTCTTTGTTTTTTAAAATCATTCCTGTTTTGCTCTCGCATTTCTTCATACTTATACTGAAGTTTTTGAGTAAAATCGACTAGGGCCTTTTTCATTTCTTCGTAAATATTATTCGAGTTTTCTCTTGTGCCATCAGGCAGATCAAAGTATTTTTCTGTCATCTTCTGGGCCACAAATTGCGCCAGGTTCTCGTTTAACTCGACCTCATTTTTTACAAAAAAATACAAGTGATAGAGCTCGTGAAAAACGAGCTCGGTAAGCTCAACCCGATCAAAAACAAAAAAAGAAGATAAAATGGGGTCTTCAAAATATCCGAGGCTTGAGTAAGCGTAAACTGGACGCATATAAGTCTCAACCTCGTTATTTTCAATTTCCTCAGCAAACTCCCTTGCCGAATCCTCTGAGAAAAAACCTATATAAGGAAAACAGCCTACAAACCAAAAACAACGATCCTGAGCTTTGATACGAGACGTGGGAGAGCTTATAACTAAATAGCTTACGGCCTTTCGATTGAGCAAGGTTGTTCTCGAATAGGTTCTCTGCTTTTCACTCTCCCAATACTTAGAGAAGTGGTCCCTTGCTTTTTCAACATATGAAATTTTTTGCTTAATTTCTTCTGGGATTTCAGGATCATTTAGATAAACTTCATTAGGCCTTGAGGCAGTCAAGAGGTCGTACTGACCTATCCCCTGCTCTACAATATAATTTAGCTTCGCACATGAAGACAGAGTCATCATCGTGACGAGAACGGCACATTTTAAAACATCCATGTAAATCCAGCAGTGTATTTAAGGTTTTCACTAGCTCGGTCAAACTCAAATGCTCGAAAAACCGATCGAACAGAACCTTTTAGGGAGATGCCACGAGTAATCTGGAGCTCTAAGCTAAAAGTTGCAAAAATCGAGTCATCCTTACTTTCAGTTTGTCCATCGTTGAACTTAAACTGCTCACTCGTTCCAGTATCAAAAAAAGTATATTCCGTTACATCACTGATGTACTGTTTAGCGTAACCTAAAGATATAAGAGGACGTATAATAGCATTTCGCGGTGCTAGACTCTGCCTTAAACCTATGCCGTAAACGTTAGTTGTTACTTGATTTTGGATCTCACGAACCTCAATATCAGTACCAGATACAGGAATTGAAGACTTATTCGTTGTATCTTCTCTGTTGTGAAAAAAGTTGAACTCAATTGCTGTGCGAGTCCAAAAATAAAAAGCAACGCTTCCGCTATAGCTTCTCGTTACGATATTACTTTTTTTATTTTCTCCAAAGACATTTTTTTGGTAACCAAAACTCCCAGAGAGCTCTGTTATCGCCAGAGATTCAAAAGGAGCGAAAAAAATGGTCGTGAAAAATAGGACTAAGAATAACTTACAAGTCTTCATGATAAGTCATTATAGCCAACGTTAGGGCCTAAAGAGTAGAGGGCAAAATCTTAGGGGCGCCGTCCTAGATCCCTCAGAAGCTCACCTTGGCAGCTTAAAGCACTCGCCTGAGTCACTTTAACATCAACCCAGTGCCACTGAAGGCAATCCTGATCAGACTCTGGCTTAAAGTGAACAATACGATTACAATTTGTTCGCCCTTTCCATTTCTTAATACCGCCCATTGTGCCAAATCCATCGACCAGAACCCTAAAGCTTTGACCGACCAACTTAGAGCGAATCTTTTCTTGAATCTTAAGCTGATAGGACTGGAGATAGCGTAATCTTGCTCCTCTAATATCGTCAGTTAGATCATCTCTCATCTTGGAGGCACGAGTTTTACTTCTCTCCGAGTAGGCATAAGAATATATAAAATCAAACTGGGCCTTATCGAGAAGTTTTAAAGTATCTTCAAACTCCTCTTGGGTCTCATTCACAAACCCGGCAATGATATCAGTTGAAAGTACAATTTCAGGGTTGGATTTTCTCAATTTCTCCAATAAACCAAGGTAGTGCTCTGGAGTGTATTCTCTATGCATGCGTTGTAAAACACTTGCAGAGCCAGACTGAACAGGTAGATGCAAATGCCTGGACAACTTCTTTGCCTCGCCATGAATAGCAATCAGCTCATCACTCACATCGTAAGGGTGAGATGTTGTATATCTAAGTAGCTCAAGCCCATTTACATCATCTAGAGACATAATAAGCTCGGCAAGGCTCTCGTTGTTTTCTTTACCGAAAGAATTCACATTTTGACCAAGTAGCATCACTTCTTGAATGCCCTGATATTCGACCAAACGTCTCACATCCTCCACGACTTCTTTCAATCGCCGTGAACGCTCTTTTCCGCGCGTATAAGGAACTATGCAGTATGTACAATATTTATTACATCCCTTAATGATATTTACAAAAGCTTGAGGAGAACCGTGAGTAATTTTTGTCTCAATAGAGAAATCTTCACTGCGATCCCATGAATTTATGCTGAATTTGCTATCTCCAGCATAAGTACGATAGACCATATCATTGATCATATCGATGGTGTCAGGGCCAAAGGCAAAGTCTAAATGCTTATACTTTTTCACAAGCTCCTTGCCTTCTGTTTGTGCAACACAACCCCCAACTCCAACAACTAATTTTTCATTTTTTTTCTTAGTATGTTTTATTTCTCCAAGCTGTGAATAAAACTTTTGATTGGCCAAGTCTCTCACTGCGCAAGTATTAAAGAGAACCAGATCGGCTTCATTCACATCTTGTGTCTGATAAAAATTTAAATCTGTTAAATGAGAAAGAATTCTTTCAGTGTCATGGTAGTTCATCTGACAACCAAAAGTTTTCATCCAAACTTTTCGAGGAGGAAACTCAAGCTCCCCCATTTTTACAACTCGATGATTTGTAAGAGGGTCTTGTTCTTGAATAATTGGAAGAGCTTCAGGGTCACGAAGCCCTAAACCAGTGCTGATTTCTGCCATAAAGGATCTCCATTAAAAAGGTTCATGGCCCTGTATTTGTGCGTAACTTACCAATATGTTCAGCAGAGCGCAATATTTTTATAAGAAGCCGAAATCATTGATCTAAAGCAAAAAAAAAGCCCCTCTTTATCAGAGGGGCTTATTTCAAAACTTTTAAAAAAGAATTTCTTATTTACGAGAAGTTTTCTTTCTTGTTGTCTTTTTCTTGGCCGTCTTTTTCTTCGTTGTTTTTTTCTTCGCTACTTTTTTCTTTGTAGCTTTTTTCTTGGCCGTTTTCTTTTTAGTAGCTTTTTTCTTCTTAGCTACTTTTTTCTTAGTAGCTTTTTTCTTCGCTACTTTTTTCTTAGTAGCTTTTTTCTTCTTAGCTACTTTTTTCTTAGTAGCTTTTTTCTTCTTAGCTACTTTTTTCTTAGTTGCTTTTTTCTTTGCTACTTTTTTCTTTGTAGCCTTCTTAGCAACTTTTTTCTTAGTAGCTTTTTTCTTAGCTACTTTTTTCTTTGTAGCTTTTTTCTTAGCTACCTTTTTCTTCGTGGCTTTTTTAGCCGTTGTCTTTTTCTTAGCAACTTTCTTCTTAGTCGCTTTCTTTCTAACTGCCATTGACATCCTCCCGGTTTTCAATACTTATATAAAAAGGATAAACAACATTTTATTTCAACGCAAACAAAAAAACTCCTTCTTAGGTTCTTTAGCGGTATGCTTGCTTAAAACATTTAATCTTTTTTTACACAGAACTTCACTCTAAACTCAAAACCGACAAGACCATCAAACACCAAGCGCCCCTCCCAATAGGGAAGAACAACTTTCCCAAGCTCATTATTCAATGTTATTTAAAATGGATATTTTTTTTGAATTATTTATTAAAAAGGTTCTAGAAATCGAAAATAATTTCTTTATCTAGGAAAAAAATGCATAAAAAAAGGGCCCGAAGGCCCTTTACAAGGCAATTTTACGTGGCGTTTGGAACTTTCTCTCGACTTTGCATTGTCAAAAGTAAAGTTCATTCGACACTATCATGAGGGCGATTCACCCTTTTTGTAGTAATGAAACTCGAGCTTATCAGATGCTCTATCGACGCCTACAATCACTCTTCCGCCTTTTTCAAGTTGTCCAAAAAGGACCTCTTGAGAAAGAGGTTTCTTGATTTCTTGATCGATTAATCGTGCTAAAGGTCTCGCCCCCATTTTGGGATCATAGCCTTTATCAGCTAACCAGATTTTTGCATCGTCATTTACTTCAAAACCTACGTTTTTTGCAGCTAACTTTGTTTCAAGCTGAATCAAGAATTTATCAACAATTTTAAGGACATAGCTATCAGCAAGCTTATTAAAATGGATAATTGAATCCAGCCTGTTTCTAAATTCGGGAGAAAAGAAGTTTTTAATCGCCTGGTCTCGTTTTGTGAAGTTTTCTACAACATGAGAGCTTGATGTTAGGCCAATCGCGCCCGCTTCCATCTCTTTCGCACCCGCATTTGTCGTCATTATAATGACGGTATTGCGAAAGTCGGTCGATCTTCCATGAGCATCAGTTAAAACTCCGTGATCCATCACTTGTAATAGAATATTGTAAATATCTGGGTGGGCCTTTTCAATCTCATCTAAAAGAACAACAGAGTGTGGGTGTTGTTTGATTGCATCAGTAAGTTGTCCTCCCTGATCATGACCAACATAACCTGGAGGAGCGCCAATGAGTTTGGCCACAGTATGTTTTTCCATATATTCAGACATGTCAAAGCGTTCGATGTGGCAACCCATATTAAGGGCCAACTGTCTGGCGAGCTCAGTTTTCCCCACACCTGTGGGTCCTGCAAAAAGAAAGTTCGCAATGGGTTTATCATCCGTAGATAGACCCGATCTTGAGAGTAAAATGGCATCAGTTACTTTCTCAACTGCTTGATCTTGTCCGAAAATCATATAGCCAAGATTTTCCTTAAGGCTTTGAAGCCTCTCTTTTTCTGTCCCAACAACGCTCATTTCAGGAATACGAGCTAAGCGAGAAACGACAGTTTCAATATCCTTCTTCGAAATTTGTGTCTTGCGCTTGCTAGCAGGAAGAAGTTGAATAGAGGCTCCAACCTCATCGATGACATCAATAGACTTATCTGGGTTCTTACGCTCACTCAGATGTTTCTCACTTAAATCAACTGCAGACCGTAAAACTGCGTCTGAAAACTTCACATTATGATACTTTTCAAATTGAGATCGAAGTCCTTTTAAAATCTTAAGAGTATCCTCTTTAGAAGGCTCATCAATATCAACTTTTTGAAATCTTCGGCTAAAAGCAGAGTCTTTTTCGATGAATTTACGGTACTCTTCATGAGTTGTACTCCCCATACATCGAAGGGAGCCATTTGCGAGCGCAGGCTTTAACAGATTCGAGGCATCCATGCTCCCCCCACCGGTAGCCCCAGCTCCCATGACAGTATGTATTTCATCAATAAAAAGGATACTCGGCTCTCCTTTTTCCTCTTTTTTTGTCAACTCTGTTAGCACTGCTTTTAGTCTTTGCTCAAAATCACCGCGAAACTTTGCTCCCGCCAACAACGAGGCCATGTCTAAAGCATAGACCTGCATACCTTTAATAACTTCCGGGACTTCATCATTTACGATCTTCAAGGCCAATCCCTCAGCGATGGCAGTTTTTCCAACACCAGCCTCTCCAACGAGTAGCGGGTTGTTTTTTCTTCGACGGCAAAGAATCTGAACAATCCTTTGGACTTCAGTCTCTCTTCCAATCAAAGGATCAATTTTAAGTTTTTTGGCCAGGACATTTAGGTCAATAGCGTACTCATCAAGAGCAGTTTTTTGCTTTATATCACGAGAGCTTCCAGGAGCTCCTAAGTCTTCGCCTTCTGAAGCTTCTGAGGCCTCTTCCTCGACCTTTACGTCATCCATACCATGAGAAACGATTTGTACGACATCAAATCTCTCTACGCCGCGCTTTTGGAGCGTATACAGTGCAAAACTCTCTTTCTCTTGAAACATGGCCACAAGTAGGTTTATTCCTAAAATTTGCTGCTTCCCTGAAGATTGAACATGAATGGCGGCCCTTTGGATGACTCTTTGTAAAGAGAGGCTAATTTCTGGTTGATAGAGGATTCCGCTTTCGCGTGCCATCTTTCTCAATTCCTCATCGACAAACTGTTTTTCACTAAGCTCTTCAACTTCAGAATCAGAGAGTATACTAAAGTTTTCAGGCGTTTTTATAAAATCGCTAAGTTCTTTACGCATTCCCTCTAAGCCTACGCCACATTTACCGAGAACGTAGCCTACCTGCTCATCATCAAGCATAGCAAGTAAAACTGATTCTAAGGTCAAGAACTCGTGCCTGAGTTCATTGGCCCTTTTAATGGCAGTATTCATAATCATTTCAAGTTTTTTTGACATCATAATACGTCTTCCTCACGTTTATTTTTCAGGCTCAATTGTACAAAGTAACGGGTGACCATTGTCCTTTGCCTCTTTACTCACTTTTTTTGCCTTCGTTTCGGCGACCTCGTGAGTATAAACACCACAGATTCCAACACCATCTTTGTGTACTTTCATCATAACCGCAGTTGCCTCTTCAAAGGTCTTCTTAAAATGCTTTTGCAGGACATAGATCACAAACTCCATGGTCGTAAAATCATCGTTATGTAAAAGAACTTTGTATCGAACAGGTCTTTTTACCTCATTCGCCGTGGCCACACCACTTTGATGTTCTTCATCAGAAGATTCGTCACCCTCTTGTGATAAGATGGGAGCAATTTTGCTCCAGTCAAGATTAAGCTTCGTTTTTTCTCTTAGTTCCAGCACCTTAAGCCTCATTAATATCGATTTCTAGGTTGTCGTACTTTCGTAAGCATCATACCATACCAAAGACGTAGCGCCATTCACTACGCAGCACCTGATAAGGAGTAAGCTTATGAATTTTTGGGATTTTTTTAAATCACCTGACAAAGAAACTAAAAAAAATCTAAGTCGCTTACACGATAAGTTAGCCGCTCTTTTCCCACAAGATGATGAAGAAGATATTGTCAAAATGGCCTGTATGGCCGGCCTTTTGGCGCGGGTCGCATACTGCGATTTAGATCTAAATGACAACGAAGTGATCAGGATGAAAGAACTTCTCAAACAGTTCACATTCTTAGATGCAGAGCACTCGGAAAAAGTCGTAGAAACAGCCCTCGAAGAAATTAAGGACCTCTCAGGTCTTGAGAACCACAAGTACTGCCCTCCCCTTAATAATCTGCTCGATAATCAGCAGCGCTACCAGTTGCTAGAGTCACTTTTTGCCGTTGCTGCAAGTGATGGTGAGGTTTCGGGCCAAGAAAGTGAGGAGATACGCAACATATCAAAGGGTTTACTTTTAGAACATAAACACTTTATATCGGCTCGCGCAACAGTTTCTGAAAAGCTAGGGATCTTAAAAAACTAACTGTAGGTTCCGGAAACATCGCGCACATGACTCATGCTGCCAATTTAAACCTCTGAAATGAGTGTGGTTTATACACTTTGAGAAACATTTCTTGGGCCTCCATAAGGTATCGGTTCCTCA
>Ga0136604_1000063_pt1 | contig 63116 bp, 39 predicted proteins | sample AntRauFillE10628_FD_104928 | JGI IMG/M metagenome (GOLD analysis project Ga0136604, IMG submission 104928) | Saline lake microbial communities from Rauer Islands, Antarctica - Metagenome Filla E10 #628 | ecosystem: Environmental > Aquatic > Non-marine Saline and Alkaline > Saline | place...
AATGTCTTAAAAGGCGATATGAGCCTAGTCGGTCCCCGCCCCTTATTATTCAAATACATTCCCCTCTACAGTGCCGAACAACGCCGCCGCCACGATGTACGTCCTGGCATCACTGGCCTCGCTCAAGTCAGCGGCCGCAACTCCATCTCTTGGACCAAAAAATTCGCCTACGATATAGAATATGTAGAAAAGCTCAGCCTAGCGCTCGATATTCAAATCCTTTTCAAAACCGCCCAAAAGGTATTTTTAAGGGAAGGCGTCAACCAAACGGAAGAACGTCCGATGGAGCCTTTTAATGGTAATAATTAGAGAGTCAAGAAACAGGGAGACAAGAAACAGAGAAACGATAGCCTATAAGACTACAAACCATCTACGATTACAATCTCACTTGCTCTTCATTTTCCGCCATGCTTATCGAATCGGTTTAAAAAAGCCCTTTGACACTGAAACAAAACGGCCTTCCCAAACCCCTCTAAATAGAGGGTAATCGTTCTTAACCGAAAAACAAAGAAGCATGATCTTGAAAAGTATTTGCCTTATCGTGCAATATCTGCTGAAAACAATCCCTTAAAAAGGATGTCCTAGGTAACGTGCTTCCAAAATAGAAATTTATCAAATAATCCCCACTCCTCACCGTTACCCTGAGAACCGAGTTTTCCGCTGGCACACCAAGAAGGTTTGATGACATTTAGCCTGAAAAAAGCTTACGAAGTTGCCGGTTGATTCATACCTTTATTTGCCATTAGTAGGTTATCCGGCCTCAATTAAGAACAAGACTTTAATTTTAGTGGAGTTCTTGAGCTCAGCTCCAAGAGCTTCGGTTACGAGCGCCAAAAAATAAAATAAAAGGCTTAAGAAGAGCGCAGCGATGAGCCCACGAACTCCTCTGAAAGAGGACTAGCGTTCGTATCCTAAAAAGGTCTTCCGTCTCCAATCTAATAATCTCCAATCTCTTTAAAAATTCTCCTTTACATAATCATAGGTCTTACCTAAGCCTTCACTGAGACCAATCGCTGGATTATAATCGAACAAATTTTGAGCTTTTGCAATATTAGCGATACTGTCACGCACATCGCCTGGTCTTTCGGGTCCATAATGTGCCTCAATATGATCACCGCTAATCTGACAAATCGATTCCCATAGCTTGTTAAGACTAATTCTTTCACCTAAAGCAATATTTACTACCTGGTGTTTCTCAATGTCTTTGGTATTTAACATGGCTTTAATATTGGCTTGCACCGCATTTTCCACGAAAGTGAAATCTCGCGTAGTCTCGCCGTCTCCGTTTATTACTGCGGCCTTGCCATCAATCGCCGCTTTCAAAAAAATAGGAACGGCCGCCGCATAAGGGTTATCTGGTGCTTGTCTTGGCCCAAATACATTGAAATATCGCAAACCCACCGTATTTAAACCATAAACCTTGGAATAGATTTCACCGTAAAACTCATTCACCTGCTTCGATACTGCATAGGGAGATAAAGGGTCACCCTCTTCGCCTTCCACCTTGGGTAAAGTCGCCGTATTGCCATACACCGAAGAACTGGTAGCATAAACCATACGCTTCACCCTGCGGTTTTCCTTAACGGCATGCAGTACATTTAAAAAGCCATCGATATTAACGGCATTAGTGGTTAAGGGATCTCTAATACTCCTCGGCACTGAACCTAAAGCAGCCTGATGGCTAACATAATCGATGTCTTGTACGGCCTTATTGCAAGTATTATAATCTCTAATATCCCCTTCCCAAAATTCGAAAGCACTGTTTTTTTCAAAAGCCTTGATATTACGGTAGTATCCGTTCGACAGGTTGTCTAAAACTCTGACCTCCGCCCCATACTTTAATAAGTATTCCGTAATATTTGAACCGATAAAACCCGCTCCCCCCGTGATTAAAAATTTCAAACCACTGAGGTCGCCCTTATGAAATGCTGTATTGTACATATGTTTTGCTAAAGCGCGAATTTAAACTTTTTGAACTATTGTGTAAGTTAAGAGCCTAGCGGTTTCAAATCTATTATCTCGCAAAAAAAGAAGTCTCCGCCTTTGGCGGATTGAATTACTGTATGATGAATTTACTAATGAGAAATCGCAGCTGCCGCAGTTCTTAACCCTCTCTATACTCTTGCTCAAACTCTTGCTGAAATAACTACAAAGACCCTGAAACGAGTTCAGGGTGACCTTCTATTATAATCTAACCATAATTCCAAAGACTAACGAAATCCCCTCCGCGACCTCCCTGTCTTCTCCGCGTACTCTGTGGTAAAAAAAAGACGCGTAAACCCTACCGAAAACTCGTCTCTCAAAAAAATATCGAGATGTCGCACCTATGGCGCTTGGTTCCCTACTAAACTGATTGCTATCGATATGTCGGCCCGCTGGGCCTTTATAATTTCGATTAATTAGTAATTTTCAGTAGTATTCGTAAAGTGCTAAAAATTGCCAGATTTAATCTCACCTCTTACAGCGCAGCGGCCTCAAATCTCATATCTCAATAATGAGAAGTCGCAGCTCCCGCAGCTCTAAGCCCTCCCTACTCTTGCTCAAACCCTTGCTCTCGTTTGCCCTACCGTCATGCTGAACTTGTTTCAGCATCTTCCCCATTAAAAATCGGGTAACACTAACTCTACTGGAATCCCTCTGTGACCCTGTCTCCTCCGCGTACTCTGTGGTAAAAAAACACACGTCAATCCTACCGAAAATCCTACTAAATACTTTGTACTTAATTCTTAATACTTCCTCTCCCGTCTTTTAGTCTTAAGTCTAGCCCCCTTACTCTTGCTCAAACCCTTGCTCCTGTTTGCCCTACCGTCATGCTGACAAAGGAGCATAAGAAGTCATCCCTTTTAGTCTAACCGAAATCGTCATTAGAAGGTTTTCCGGCCTCAATTGTGAACGCCAAAAAACAAAATAAAAGGCCCAATGAATTGGGAAGCGACGGAGGAGCTCGCCCACTGAATTTGCCTATTATGAAGATTTTTGAAGAGAGGAATTGGAGCCTTGATTTTTTTGGTTCTTTTTTGATTAAGCAAAAAACGAACTTTATAATATCTTGAGAATCTATACTCTATCGTGAAATTTCCCTTGAAAAAAGGAACGTTATAAAGCATGTTATGCTGAACTTGTTTCAGCATCTCAATACCATAAAAACGAATGCATTAACCCTACCGAAAACCCTCTCTTTATCTCTCGTCTTTTAGTCTTAAGTCTAGCCCTCTTACTCTTGCTGTAATCCTACTAAACCGAACTTATTAAAGAAGAACCGAAATCGCCATATTAGTGCCCCTTCTAGACAGAAGAGGTGCCTGAAAGGCGGGGTAGTCGTCATCCTGAACGGCCTTCCCCTCCGTGTCCTCCCTGTCTCCTCCGCGTACTCTGTGGTAAAAAAAACTCGTCAACCCTAACGAAAATGGTCTTAAGTCTCCCGTCTTTTAGTCTCCAGTCTTAAACCAATTACAACCGAATTACAACCGAATTTCCCTCTCCACAATCCACTTCCTTCCAACCGAATTACAATGAATTACAACCGTCCCCAAACCGTCTCAAAATCTCAAAATCTGTACAATCTTCTCCCCACAATTCCCTTCCCCATAAGGCATACCCTCCGGCCAAACCCCAAAATCACATTTTTCAATTGTCGGTATTAAGGTATCAGGCTCCACCAAATAATTCACCCCCAAATCCACCAATTCCGTCCATTCCGTTTCCGCCCGCAGCGTGAAGCAATACTTCCCTAAATAAAAAGCTTCCTTCTGCATACCGCCACTGTCAGTTAATACGTAGGTAGACTGTTCTATCAATTCCAATAAATTACGGTGATTCTGGGGAGCAATGATTTCTACTGCTAGACTTAATCCAGAAGTCTCTAACTTGGCTTTGGTGCGCGGATGCAAAGGCATAATAATGCGCTGTTGCTCAGCTAAGGTATTTATAGCTTGCGCCCAGGCAGTTAACCTTTCTTTATCGTCGGTATTCTCTTGGCGGTGCAGACTTAATAGCGCATAATCGCCTGATAGCTTTGCTTCCAAGCTACTGGGTTTTTCCATTTCCGCCAAAAGGGCATCTTGCATAATATCCCCTACTTGGTGAATGCGCTCCGCGGCAATACCTTCCTTCCGTAATTGTAGGCCTGCCGCAGCCGATGGCGTAAACAGATAGCTGCTTAAACGATCGCTTAAAACGCGGTTTTGCTCTTCGGGCATAGCCCAATTATGCGAACGTAGTCCTGCTTCAATATGTGCTATAGGAATATGCAGCTTGGCTGCCGCTAAGGCCCCCGCTAAAGTGGAATTGGTATCACCGTAAATTAAGACTAGGTCGGGCTTCTCTTCTAAAAGGGCTTTTTCGATGCCTTCTAACATCCTACCCGTCATCGCTCCATGCGACAAAGAGTGAATGCCTAAATGATATTTGGGTTCTGGCAATTTGCCTTCTTCCCAAAAAGCACCACTCATTGCATGATCAAAATGCTGTCCCGTATGAAGAATCACTTCTTCCTCCCCCGCATCTCGCCAAAGACGGCTAAAAACCGCCGCTTTAATAAACTGCGGCCGCGCGCCTAAAACGGTAAAGACTTTCATTTCTTCTCCTCCTCATCCGGCACCTCTTCGTAGTCGATATACTCGCCTACCGAGGAAGACTGGCTGTTTTGCTTATCCGGATCATAGTCCACACTAACCTCTCCTTCCTTATCCCTTCCGGTAGATGTCTTGCGTGCTGATTCCTGCTTGCGCTGAAAGCCTTCGCGAAAAGGGGTAAACACCAACTTCCGTAAGATGAAGTAGAGGATATAAAAAAAGCTGATGAATAATAATAATCGAATCAAAACCACTATTTGCTTAAATACAAGTTACGTTCCGCGTAAATCTTCTTAAAAACTGGATCGCGCAGACTATCAATAAAATAAATGCTCTCCCCCGTCGATTTCATTTCCGGACCGAGGTTCTTGTTTACATTAGGGAATTTATTAAACGAGAAGACTGGTTGTTTTATGGCCCAACCTTTACGCTTCGGGTTAAAATTAAAGTCTTTCACCTTCTTTTCTCCTAACATCACCTTGGTCGCGTAGTTCACATAAGGCTCATCATAAGCCTTGGCAATAAAGGGAACCGTGCGCGATGCTCTCGGATTAGCTTCAATAATAAACACCTTATCGTCCTTAATCGCAAACTGTATATTAATCAAGCCCACCGTATTTAATGCCAAGGCAATTTTACGGGTATGATCTTCAATCTGCTGAATAATTAAATCGCCTAAATTAAAAGGTGGTAGCGTTGCATTCGAGTCACCCGAGTGTATACCACAAGGCTCCACATGCTCCATAATACCCATTATATAAACGTCTTCCCCGTCACAAATCGCATCGGCTTCTGCCTCAATGGCGCCTTCTAAATAATGGTCTAATAATACGCGGTTTCCCGGGATGGACTTAAATAAATTCACCACGTGGTGTTCCAACTCATCCTGATTAATCACAATCTTCATCCCTTGTCCACCTAATACATAACTAGGACGTACTAAGATCGGAAAGCCAAGCTCTTCCGCTAATTCACGGGCTTCTTCAGCATTTTCAATCACCCCAAAACGAGGATAAGGAATATCATTATCGCGCAAAAGTTCCGAGAAACTTCCGCGGTCTTCCGCCAAATCCAAACTCTTAGAGCTCGTTCCTACAATAGGAATGCCGTAACGGTCTAATTTCTCCGCTAATTTAAGCGCGGTTTGTCCTCCGAGCTGCACGATAACGCCTACTGGCTTCTCATGTAAAATGATATCGTAAATATGCTCCCAAAATACTGGCTCGAAATACAGTTTATCGGCTGTATCAAAATCGGTCGAAACCGTTTCGGGATTACAGTTAATCATTATTGTTTCATAACCGCACTCCTTGGCCGCTAATACTCCGTGCACACAACTGTAATCGAATTCAATACCTTGTCCAATGCGGTTGGGTCCAGATCCCAATACTACTATCTTTTTTCGATCGGAAGAAACACTTTCGTTTTCTACCCCACGCACACCTTCTGCCGTTTCAAACTCATGCTCGAAAGTGGAATAGAAATACGGCGTTTGCGCTTCAAATTCTGCCGCACAAGTATCTACCAATTTCCACACGCGTTTAATGCCCATCTCCGTGCGCTTCTCGTGTACTTGGCTTTCTAATACACCAATCATATGCGCAATCTGACGATCGGCAAAGCCTTTCGCTTTTGCATCAAGCATCAAGTCATGCGGAATATCCGCCAAGGTATGCTTTTCAATATCTTTTTGAATTTCCACCAATTCTTGCATCTGGCGTAAAAACCACATGTCAATGCGAGTAATATCGTGAATACGACGCAAAGGAATACCCATTTGCATCGCATCGTAAATCATAAATACACGATTCCAGCTGGCTTTTTCAAGCGCTTCTAAAATCGTCGCTTGATCCGTTTCTCCTTTGCCATCGGCTCCCAAGCCATTGCGCTTAATCTCTAAAGATTGCGCTGCTTTGTGCAGGGCTTCCTGGAAAGAACGACCAATGCCCATTACCTCTCCTACCGACTTCATCTGTATGCCTAAGCGACGGTCAGATCCTTCAAACTTGTCAAAATTCCAACGCGGAATTTTCACAATCACATAATCCAAAGTAGGCTCAAAATAAGCCGAAGTAGTTTTGGTAATCTGATTTTCTAATTCGGTAAGATTATAGCCAATCGCCAATTTCGCCGCTACCTTCGCAATGGGGTAACCAGTGGCCTTAGATGCCAAAGCGGAGGAACGCGATACCCGCGGATTAATCTCAATCGCTACAATATCCTCTTTCTCATCCGGACTCACCGCGAACTGTACATTACAGCCTCCCGCAAAATTCCCAATCGAACGCATCATGTGGATAGCCATATCGCGCATTCGCTGATAGGTCGTATCCGATAAAGTCATAGCGGGCGCTACTGTTATTGAGTCACCCGTATGAATCCCCATCGGGTCCATATTTTCAATCGAGCAAATAATAATCACATTATCATTGCTGTCGCGCAGCAGCTCTAATTCAAATTCTTTCCAGCCCAATAAGGCCTTATCAATCATCACCTCATGTATGGGTGAAATCTCCAAGCCGCGGCTTAAACTCTCTTCAAACTCCTCTTTCGTGTGTACAAAGGTTGCCCCTGAACCACCCAGCGTATAACTCGCTCTAATACAAAGGGGGAAACCAAACTCTTGCGCTACTTCCTTGCCCTTCAAAAAGGAGGTAGCCGTTTTAGCCGGTGCCATAGGAATATCAATTTGCCCCATCAATTTGCGGAACTCTTCGCGATCCTCCGTAATATTAATAGCATCGATATCTACCCCAATAATTTTCACGCCGTACTCTTCCCAAAGACCATCTTTATCCGCCTCAATACAAAGATTTAAAGCCGTTTGCCCCCCCATGGTTGGCAATACCGCATCAATCTTCTGTTCCTTTAAAATCTTTTCCAAAGAAGCCACTTCCAATGGCAATAAATACACATTATCCGCCACCACCTTATCGGTCATAATGGTGGCAGGATTGCTATTAATCAAAGAAACCTCAATTCCCTCTTCACGTAGAGAGCGCGCGGCTTGCGAGCCGGAATAATCGAATTCACAAGCCTGTCCAATTACGATGGGACCACTACCGATGATGAGAATATGTTTGATGGAATTATCCTTGGGCATATTAAATATTTAAGAGATAAGTTTTGCGAAAATACGAAGGACTAATCAAAAAAAAAGGTGCTGCCATGGCAACACCTTAATATTATAATAGCAAGAGCATCTTAACCCTTGTGATTTCCGCTGGAAACAGTTAGCCTTTTACGGCCTTTCGCGCGACGAGAAGCGACAATTTTACGACCATTAGCCGTTGACATTCTCTCACGGAATCCGTGCTTATTTCTTCTCTTACGATTTGATGGTTGAAAAGTACGTTTCATATTATCTTATTTTTATGCGCTGCGCTTCATTCTTTTTTCGGGCTGCAAATATATGCTAATTTGTTAATTGCAAAAAGACTATGCAAAAAAATTTACTGCCTATTTGCAGTCCTCCCTATATATATCGCTAAAATAGTCCATTTAACCGTCATGATGAGAAAAGAGTTTTCCGCTGGCAAACCATGAAGATCTGATGACATTAGGAGAACTGAGACCGCTAAAGCTTCTAGATATGAGGCCGCTGCGCTGTGAGATTGGGACAATACCAAGAATGGACATTCGGTTAAAATCAATATTCTTTGCCTATTAGGGAGCTTCTTTTAAAACGCGGATTGGGCGGATTACGAAGATTATCGCGGATTTGGATTGTGTTAAGCTTGTCAGGTTTCACTACCTAATAATGCAAGCAAGAAAGGAGTTTAACCTAATCGAAATGTTAATGGGTGCTGGACCGGCATCAATTATGAAGAGTGAAAAGTTTAGCGAATTGGGAGCCGAAGAGCGTAGCGATGAGCCCACAAACTCCAATAAAAATAAACAAGCCGTTTGTAACAAAGCGACGGAGGAACCGAGGAACGTAGTGACGAGCTCACGAACTCCAATAAAAAAGATAACTACCCGTTCGTAACCGAAGAGCGCAGCGATGAGCTCACGAACTCCTCTGAAAGAGGACCAGCGTTCGTAACTCGCCTACTGAGCTTACTTTTCACAAAGCTTTTTAAGATGAAGAATTGGAGCCTTGATTTTTTTTGCCAAAAGCTTTAATCTTTTATTTGATTGGCTGAGCTCACTTCGTTCGGTTCCTAGTTTTTTGATCAACTGGAGCGAAGCGGAACTCACGAACTCCTCTGAAAGAGGGCAAGTGTTCGTATCCAAAAAAGGAGTTTAAAATATCTTGAGAAGGCTTACTGTATCGCCAAACAGGATTAAGAAACGAAATCAATAAATGAATCTGTCATGGGCAACTCGTTTCAGCATCTCAATCCTTAAAAACCTAAATAAATATTGTATCGAAAATCCCTCTGTGACCTTTGTGTCTTCCTCGCGAACTCTGTGGTAAAAAACACCATTCGCTTATCAATTCCAAAAATCGAGATGTCGCACCTACGGCGCTTGGTTCTACGTTCTAAATTAATACTATCGAGATGTCGGCCCGCTGGGCCTTAAAGGTGTATTGAAAGAAGAGAAGCCGCAGCTGCCGCAGCTTGAATTTCGGTGTGATGAATTTGCTAATGAGAAGTCGCAGCTGCCGCAGCTCTTCAAATAATCCTGTGGCAAGCTTCTTCGATTATTGCCAAAACGGTCTCTTTGTCTTCTGTCTTTTAGTCTCTCGTCTAGAGTTCTCCCTACTCTTGCTCAAACTCTTGCTCCTGTTTACTTTACCGTCATGCTGAACTCGTTTCAGCATCCCAACGCTATAAAAACGAATACACCTACCCTAACGAAAACCCCTCCGTGACCTTTGTGTCTTCTTCGCGAACTCTGTGGTAAAAAAAGACTCCTTCACTCCACCGAAATCCCTCTCCCGTCTCTCGTCTCTTTGTCTCTCGTCTCACTAACAATCTGCTTATCCACCAACCTCAACCCTTCCTCAAAACTATGCGGTTTATAACCCAACTCACGCATCGCCTTATCCACAATAAAACCCGTTTTAGGTGGACGTTTAGCAGGCTGGTTTAACGTAGTAGAAGACACCGCGCCAATTAAAGATTCATCTAATTTCCAAAAGCGAGCGATGGCACGCACCATATCAATGATATTGAAAAAGTCCTCGCCCGAAATATTGTAAACGCCTTCCGCCTTCTGTTTGGCTGCTAAAATGCAACCCTGCGCTAAATCTTCCGCTAAGGTGGGCGTGCGGAATTGATCATCCACCACCTTAATAGGATCGCCTTTTTCTAGCGCTCCTTTGGCCCATAAAACAATATTCGAACGGCTCATTTTCTCCGCAACGCCGTAAACCAATACCGTCCTTAAAATAGCATGCTTAACGCTAGAAGCCTGAATAATTTTTTCGGCTTTCAGCTTCGACTCTCCGTAATAACTTACTGGATTAGGTACGGCATTTTCATCCAAGGGACCTTCCTCTCCGTCAAAAATAAAGTCGGTAGAAAGATGTACCAAGTGCACATCATTGGCCGCACAAGCATCCACAATATATTGTACCGCATCTACATTCAAAGCATCACAACCTTCTTTATCAGCTTCGCAGGCATCCACATTGGTCATGGCGGCCGTGTTTATTATCACCGCAGGCTTTTCCTCCTTAATTACTTGTTCTACTTCTGCTGCATTGCAAATGTCCAAAGACCGATAACGGTAATTCTCACGATGCTCTAAGCGGTTTTCGCCGCGGGCCGTTGCTACTAATTCTACCGTTTTATCAGCGCTTAATTGATGTACCAATTTCTGCCCCAAAAGCCCGTTAGAGCCCGTAATTAAAATCTTCATGCTATTTAGTATTCTTGGTTCTTTCATCTAGGAGATGATTCAAACTCTTAATCTGTTCCGCTGTTCCTAAGACAAAAAGTTTGGAACGGGCTGCTAATAGTAAATCGCTCGCTGGGTTAATTTGATAATTCCCTTCCGGATCGCGAATTCCGATAACGGTACAACCCGTTTGCTGACGAATTTCTAATTCATTCAAACTGCAAGAACTAGCCTGACCAATCAATTCGCTTAATTCAATTTCTTCGAGGTTAATAGAGGAACTCCCTTCTACCGAAAGGTGCTCTAAAAACTCTACTGTATTGGGGTTTACTACCAAAGAAGCCATATGTCCACCACCCACGCCCTCTGGCATTACCACCGAATCAGCTCCAACGGTGCGCAATTTCTTTTCGGTGCTTTCGCTGGAAGCGCGACTGATCAGACGAATCTGAGTATTTAGGTTACGTGCAGATATAATTACGAAAAGGTTATCGGCATCCTTGCTCAATGTACTTACCAAAGCTCGTGCACGGCCAATCCCTGCCTGTTCCAGCACCTCATCTTCCGTCGCATCACCCTCTAAAAAGAGAATCTTCGCATCACGCAGGTGCTGTTCAATAATTTTGGGATTATTTTCAATAATCAAAACCTCCTGACCGTAAGCCGAAAGCTTTTTATGGGCCCTGCGACCATTACGCCCGTAGCCGCAAATAATTACGTGATCGCTAATCTTATGAATTGCTTTATTCAAATTGCGTTTTTTAAATTCTCTGGCTAATTCGCCCGAAATTAGAGTTTGCGTAAGGGAACTTAGGCCGAAAGCGAAAGTACCAAAACTGCCGATTATTAGAAAAGATGTAAACCACTGCCCTGCATTGCTAAGCCGGTGTACCTCCCCGAAGCCCACCGTGCTTACCGTAATTATGGTCATGTAAAATGCCTCCGAAAAGCTAAAGCCTTCCACCAGCATAAAACCAATCACGCCAATAGACATGAGGCTTAACAGCAATAAAACAATGATGCTAAATTTGCGAAGAAGAGTTCCTTGTTGCAATTTTATTATAAGTCTAAAACGGAATAGCGCCTACTGCGCAGATGATCTTTAATTTGAATCCAGAAGGCCAAAATAAGATAAAGAATCACCGGAGATCCTAGGGTTAAAAATGAAGTATAAATAAAATAACGGCGCACAACTCCCGCGGAAATCCCCATGCGTTCGCCAGATCGGGCGCAAACTTCAAAGCCCCACCTCTCAAAAACATCTCTAATCTTGTCCATGTTTAGCTTTTTATTAATCGATTTCCCACGCTGCAATTTAAACATTTTTTACTGGTACAATAAAATTTATACCATTGCAAAAGCGCCTGAGACTCTAAGGCTGATCCTGCCTTAGTACCTAAAGCTGCGTAAATACGGGTAATTTTATTTTCCTCTGCGGGCAAGGCTTGCAGAAATCCCAGCGCACGTTCCTGATACTCTGGTAAATCTTTCTTTTTCGCATACAGAAATAAGTAAGGCACCATCACATTAATCGCAATCGCACGATAAGCTTGTTCTCCAAAAGTATTTTTGTGCTCGCGGGCAGATAGCCTTCCCAAACGATAATGCCGTTGCCAATAACTGTTTTCGTCTAAACCTAGCAATTGTCTCAGCCCCGCCTCTTCCTTAATTTCTAATATTTCTGTCGCTAAAAATTCCCGCTTTTGCAGAAGCCCCACTAATTGCGCCAAGCGAAAATCTGGAAAAGCCGGTGGACGCATGCGCGAGTATTTCCAAACATTTCCCTCCATCGGGCTTAAACCATATTTAAGCTGTAAAAAGCTATACTGCTCCCCCAGTTCTACCGCATAATCATCCTGCTCTTTTAAAAGCCCTGCTTGTCCGAAGAAAAAAGCCTCCATTAGCTTTGGCTGATTGCGAAAGGGACGCCAAAGTCTACTCGGACAAGCTCTACTTAAAACCAGCATCGGCTCAGCGTTTACCTTTAAACCTAAACCATAGGCCAAGAAGCGATAAAAGCTTTCTTGCCAATCTCCCTGCGTTTCTTTTAAAATATCCTCCAAAGCCGCACTCTTCGCCTGTAGCCTTTCTGCAATTAAGCGATCAATCATGCTGCTTTTTACAATGTCATCCACCCCCTTAAAGGAAGATGCGCAGGCAATACTCTCCTTGTTCTGCATCAACTGTTCAAAGCGCCAGTAGAGGTATTCGTCAAAGCAACCCTTTAAAACAATACAAGGCACTTCCTCCTCCGCATTTAAATAGACCGGTTGGTCGTCCTCATAAACCACATGCAGAATTACGTTCTGATAGACCGGATCATATTGATGCTTATGGCGATACCAATCGCTCGACTTTACGTGCAACTCCACCTGGCCTACCCATAATTGATTATCGAGGTAAATTTTAGCTTCCAGAAAGTCCGGACCACTATCGTGATTGTGAAAGCCCGGCTGAATCACCTTCAGTTTCTGTCCGCGACTAGTGGCCTTAAAGGCGCTATTAAAGTTCTGATACTTCCACAAATAGTGCAAAAAATCTTCCGTCATGGTTTATTAATGTTTAAACAGTAACTTCGCTCTTTCTATAAAGACGAGCAGATCAAATGGGGATTCAGGAAGAAATAAAGCAGAAGGATTTCCGTAGTCCTTATCAAAAGGCCTTTATAAATATCATCTACACCAACAACTGGTTACAAGAGCAAGTGCGCTCCCTTTTACAAAGCGAAGAGCTCACCAATCAGCAGTTTAACGTGCTCCGTATTTTACGCGGCAGCCATCCCGACCCGCTCAGCACCCTTCAAATCCGCGAACGTATGCTCGACAAAATGAGCGACACTTCCCGCATAGTAGATCGCCTTATGAAAAAGGATTTCGTCACCAAAATGACCTGTCCCAGCGATAAGCGCTTGGTAGATGTCAGCATCACCTCTCTCGGTTTAGAAAAACTCGCTAAAATTGACGAAAAGGAAATCCTGATCGATCAATCCCTAAACAATCTCAGCCCCGCAGAAGCCGAAACCCTCAGCGCTCTTCTCGATAAAATCCGCGCTAAAGAAAACAGCTAAAGTCACCCCTTCTTCATTCCAGACCTAAATCCAAGCCTAAAATTAGTTTAAAGCAGCAGCCAAGCCGTTTTAAAGCCGATTGTTAAATGCTTGTTTAGTTTTTGGGTGGCAGAATGGAAGATGCTTCGATCGTATTTCTATTGACCTAACCTTGCAATTTTTAGCGATTTCATACTAAAATCGAGATGCCGCACCTACGGCGCTCAGTTCCCTACTCAACTGACAGCTATCGATATGTCGGCCCTCTGGGCCTTGAGAATTGCAATTTTTTGAAAGGTTTCGACAGTATTTGAAGCGATCTCGCTTTGAGTTCCTTGGTACTTGATTCTGATACCAAGCGCCGTAGGTGCGACATAACGATAACACTACCAAACAAACACAAACCAAGCGCCGTCAGGTGCGACATAACGATAACATTACCAAACAATCACAATCCAAGCGCCGAAGGTGCGGCATATCGATTACACCACCAAACAAACACAAACCAAGCGCCGTAGGTGCGACATAACGATAACATTACCAAACAAACACAAACCAAGCGCCGTCAGGTGCGACATAACGATAGAACCACATCACACCTAACACAAACCGAGCGCCGTAGGTGCGGCATAGCGATAACTCTACACCAACAAAGCAATTAATAAACAGTTAAAGGCTTAACCGCCTTGCTATTAGCTTAGACCCATCATAATTTGCAAAAAAAGTGAAAGATGCCAAACACCTACTTTAACCTTCGGGTACAATTAATTTTTGTGGTACAAGGACGAGCTAGCCTGATCACCCCCCTAATCAAAGATGAACTTGAAAAATATATTTGTTCTATCATTAATTTAAACAAGTCCAAACCTTTGGCTATTTATTGCAACCCAGTCCATGTTCATGTCTTGCTAGGCCTGCATCCTACCATCGCCATTTCTCAATTAGCCATGCTCATAAAATCAAATTCCTCTCGATGGTTGAATCAAAAACACTATCAACATTCAAAATTTTGTTGGCAGAGTGGATATGCTGCTTTCAGTTATTCCCAAAGCCACCTTTCCTCAGTAGCTGACTACATTGAAAATCAGGGCGAACATCATAAAAAGTGCAATTTTAGACAAAAATACCTGACCTTTTTAGAATCAGAAAATATCAGTTTTGATAATAAATACTTATTTGAAGAAATCAAGTAAAACGATAACCTATTCAATATTCTATAATATGGTATTAACGCCAGTTTTTAATCTAAACAGGCATTGAGAGTCTGAAACCTGAAAATCGAGATGTCGGCCCTATGGGCCTTTACAGTTTCAATAAATTGGAAAATATCGGTAGTATTCGAAAGCATGGCGATTCCTTGGCTCTCAGTTCATCACTCTATAATCAAGCGCCAGCGGTGCGACATACCGATAACATCGCAAAACAACCACAAACCAAGCGCCGTAGGTGCGGCATACCGATAATATTAAATATGATAATCCCTCCAATCTCGTCTTTGAAATAGTTTCACCCATTCTGGGTTCAGGTTCTTCTTAAAACACCAATCCTACTATAATGTCATCCCTTCGGGATTTGGTTTGTCTAGATATAAAACAAACTCTTACTGAATACCCAAGGCCTTAAACAGCAACCAAAATCAGGCAGGTTTAATCATATCGCCCCTACAGGACTAGTATTGCCAAGGGTCGATACGTTTTCTATAAACATATCATCCCTACGGGATTTATATTTGGATTAAAAAATATTGCGAAGCCACAGCCTGAGCCATAATGAAGGACGGTTTACTATAGAGAAGTCCCAGCTACCGCAGCTCTCTGCCTCTCCCTACTCTTGCTCAAACTCTTACTCTTAATACCCCGCTGCCATGCTGAGAAAAGAGTTTAAATTTTTAAAACCATGAAGATTTGATGACATCAAGAGAATTGAGACCGCTAAAGCTTCTAGATATGAGGCCGCTTCGCTGTGAGATCAGGACTCGCCAAAGATGGACTTTGTAATAAAATCAATACTTTTCCCCCGTTAGAAAGCTTCTTTTAAAACGCGGATTGGGCGAATTACCTAGATTGTCACGTATTTGACTCGTCTTAATTATAGCAGAACCCCCTATCTACTGAAACAAATTGGTAAAGGGTTTCACCTAAACGAAATCGTTATGGATACTGGACCGGCCTCAATTATGAAGAGTGAAAAGCAAAGTAAAAGGTTTAGCGAATTGGGAAGCGACGTAGGAGCTCGCCCACTGAGCTTACTTTTTGCAAAGCTTTTTAGGATGAGGAATTGGAGCCTAGATTTTTTTAGGCATGCTAATTTTACTTTTATTGGAATGCCTGAGCTCACTACGTTCGGTTCCTCGTTTTTTGATCATGCAAAAAAGGAGTTTAAAATGTCTTGAGAAGGCTTACTGTATCGCGAAACAGGATTAAGAAACGAAATCAATAAATGAATCTGTCATGGGTAAATGTTTTAGAATCCTAATACCACGAAAACGAATACATTAATCTTAACGAAGACCAACCATTCTTAAGACAACAAAAAAAAAGAGCTGTCCCTTCACAGAGTACAGCTCTTTTTTATCCCCTCTCCCTCAAAATTTTAACCTAAATTATTTTAATTATGCCAAATCGCCCCCGTTATTGGATCAGGAAGTAATCCAGCCGTTCCACTCGGCAAGGCCGTAGTATCTCCCGGACAACCATTGGCGCCAATAACACTAAGTACTTCGATGTTTGTGGCCGAGCTATACGCCCCCATATTAACAAGAGAAACTTGGTTAGTAAATGTCTCAGTATAAATACTATCTCCATCAGTATAAGTTACCTGCCATGGCCCTAAGGTTCCACCAAACTCAAAACCAACACTATGTTGATCACCCAAACAAACAGTGTCTATTGTCATGGTAACAGTCGGCGGCGGCAATACGTGAATTAAAAAGTCTACGCTGTAGGTAGTGGTATTATAAGGTGGTCTAATTTCTGTTGCTTCTAGAGTATAATCTCCGGCAGCGGTAAAATACCATTGCACCTTCACCGATGTATCCTGCGGTCCGGACACAAATGTAGTATCGATTGATCCCCCCATTCCCCGTGTAAAAGTCCAAGTCCAGTCACTACCTGAGATCGGATAGGGCAGGTCATGTTGATAATAAGAACCAGCGCAGAGGGTATCATAAACCACATCATCACCTCGACAATAGCCATAACCATTTTCATTGGTGCCATCGCTAGCATCTATGCCGTCTATCTCCATATTATCGAACATAGCAAAGGAGCTCCCTCCTTTAGAAATTACTTCGAATTTAATGTAATAGTTGCCTGTAAATGTCACCGGAATGGTAGTATTGTAATTTGTAGTAGGGTTCCCATTCGGTCTACTGCCATTGGCACTATCGATATAAACGTGATTATGCAAAACTTGTACAACATTTTCACTTTGATCTAATAGTACTAAACGCAATTCTCGGTGAAAACCATTATCGGCATTAAGCTTATGCCAGAAACTTATATTCCCACTGCCATTAAAAGTAACTAAGGGACTGGTAAAATGATAAGCGGGAAACCCGTTGACATTAGTCCCAATGATGGCCTTCTTCTGATTATTCTGAAAAATAGTATTTTTTGTGGTAATCGTCATATTTTCCCATTGCCAGCAATCACCAATTTGATTAACACTTTGATTAAAGTTTTGGACAATAGTAGTGTTACTCTGTGCGCTAAGCTGTGAGACCAACAAGATGAAAATTAAGAGATATTTATACATAATACTCATCTTATCAAAGTGAAATAGTCAGTGAAGTAATGCATTTGGCCACGCATATCCTCAATACCAACCTTGTAAACATAAGTTCCCTCTGGGCTTAACTGACCAGATTCCGTGCCGTCCCAGGCTTGTAGCTGACTAGTATTATTCCAATTATATATCACTCCACCCCAGCGATTAAAAACTGTCGCATCATAGGATTTGTGACCTACCCCATCAAAAAACCATAAGTCATTATTACCATCCCCATTGGGAGTAAAGGCATTGGGGAAATGAGCCCTAAACTGATCATCAATATAAATATCATGATAAGCGGTATCCGAACAATTCCCATTGGTCACTATCTGCATAATCTCGCTTTTGCCTAAGCTTGAAAACTCAATCTTAATGGCTCTACCAACATCGATAAATTGATCATTCAAAAACCACTCAATATTATCACTCGTATTAGCCAAGCCTCTAAAGAATAAGTTCATTTCTTCTCCAAAAATAACCGTGTCTGGTGCAAGACTAATTCCTGCAGTTGGAGTAGAATTAACCTTAACGCTAAATTCTATGGTGTCGTTAGTACATGAACCGTTCAAAGAAATTAAATAGGTCGTAGTATCTGCTTTAGCAATAAAACTTTGAAAACGATTGGTGGAACCCCCTTTCCACATAAAATCGCCTGCAATATTGCTTTCTAGAACTACCTCTTCTCCTTGGCAAGCAATCTCTGGGAATTTTGCCTTAGCTATCTGAGGAGCCGTAACCAAAACTAGTGCTTCGCTTGTATCCCCCGGACACTCCAGCTGGCTATCTAGTGCAACAACCTTTACAGTATGTAGGCCAGCTGAGCCATTTGCCCAACTTACCATAACTACACTGCTATCAATTGGATTGCTAGTTATTACTCCCTGCCCTACGCTCCACTTAAATTGCATCGTGCCTTGACTTGTAACTGCCAGTCTACTCGGTGGGTCAAAAATACACACCGTATCGATAGGAATGCCCTGCTGTGCAAAACTTAGTGAAGCGTAAAGGGCTAGAAGAAGTGCTCCTATGTACCCTTTACGATTCAAAATACTAGCTTAGTAATGGAATATAGCGCCAGTACTTGGTTTCGGGAAGACCACCAAGTTTGTACTTGGTAAAGCTGCCGGATCAGCTGCACATCCGTTAGCATCGCTTAAACTAGTCACATTAAAAGCTTGTGAAGTAGTGTAAGCTGGTAAACTAACTATAAATGGTGTGCTGTTAGCAGTGTCCGTGAAGTTGGTTGTACCATCAGTATAAGCTATATACCATGGTGCCGTACCCGTTAAATCAAAAGTAAGCGTGCCATTAAAGCCTTCACAGACAGAGTCTGCCGCCAAAGTAGCGGTAGGTAATGGATTCACCACAATGTTGAGAGGAACGGTATCCCCAATACAGCCGTTAACAGATGTCTCTACCACGTATAAAGTGTAGGTTCCTACTGTAGTGCTCCAGTCTATTTCAATGGTGCTATTATTACCGCTAATAGTCGCGTCAATAGTTCCCGCGGCAGGGTCGCTTAAAGACCATGCATAAGTACTGGTGCTTACCGCATTACTAACGCCATACACAACATCGAGTTCGCCCGCACAAACAGAATCGGTGTACGTCACCTGGGCGTAAGCAGAACTTGTAATTAATAACAGTCCGACAATGAAAATTACTTTCTTAAGTACGTTTTGTAATAGTGATCTCATGAGTTTAACAATTTTAAGATTTGATTGTAGTTTGTTTTGGTTTCCTATCCGTATGATAAACGTACTCTTGGCCTGTAGCTTCGGTTTTTCCGAAGAAGAATAAATTGAATCTTGATTGCCAAAAAGCTACCGGTTTCCCTTAGCTTACCTTACTTTTAGTATCCCTTTTCCCTCTGCAGAAATTAAGAAGAGTTGCCCCGTCTTTGTTTCCTTAGTCAAATATGTGAAATTCATATTAATAGACCACAAACAACTGTATTACTGATACTTACATAAATTAAGCTACGATATTTAGCAGCCCGTATTGTTCTATTTATACCTCTATATACTTAAAAATATTAATAAAACACTGAGACCCAAACTATTGGATACCACGAAAAAAAGACGCGTTTATAAGCGCTCACTGCAGGCGATACGGGAGAAAAGAATAAAAAGTTAGAGTTACAAGAACACAGACATCTGTCCTTGCAAAATACGAGCCTCTTCTCGGGCTCGTTCTGCAAAATTTCTATCGTCACTGGCGTAGATAATTCCACGGGAAGAATTAATCAATAAAGCAGGCGAATTACTACCCATGCCATGCTGCATTACCTCCGCAACACTTCCGCCTTGAGCGCCCACACCAGGTACCAATAAGAAATGATTAGGGGCTACTTTACGCACTTTCTCTAAAAAATTTGCCTTGGTAGCGCCTACTACAAACATCAGCTCATCTTCGCTGGCCCATTCTTGGCTTTTGGCCATGACCCTTTCAAATAACTGCCTCTGCTCATCTACTTGTAAAAACTGGAAATCAAGCGCACCAGGATTTGAAGTGAGCGCTAAAAGAATAATCCACTTATCGGGATAGGCCAAAAAGGGTTTCACTGAATCCTCTCCCATATAGGGAGCAATGGTAAGCGAATCAAAAGATAATTCTTCAAAAAAAGCCTTGGCGTAACGTGCACTGGTATTACCAATATCCCCTCTCTTTGCATCGGCGATGCTAAAGCATTCTGGATAATTTTCATTCAGATAATTAATGGTGCGCTCCAAGCTTTTCCAGCCCTTTAGCCCTTCTGCCTCATAAAAAGCTAAATTGGGTTTATAGGCCACCGCATAAGTATGGGTAGCATCAATAATGGCTTTATTAAACTCAAAAATAGGATCCTCCTCCTGCAGTAAATGCTGAGGAATCTTGCTTAAATCTGTATCCAAACCTACACAAAGAACTGATTTCTTAGCCCTAATCTGAGCTTCTAAAGCGCTGCGTTTCATAAGCTATGCTTCGCTGCCTTCACGCAGTCTTTCTGCGTTTTCGGCCAGCATTAATTCTTCAATAAATTTTTGAATTTCACCGTTTATCACCTCATTAAGGTTGTAAACAGTCAGGTTTATACGATGATCAGTAACTCTCCCTTGCGGGTAGTTATAGGTACGTATCTTCGCTGATCTATCGCCCGAAGCAACCATCGTTTTACGCTTACTAGAAATGGCACTATTATGCTTTTCTAATTCAATCTCGTAAATCTTCGTACGCAGCATTTGCATCGCGCGGGCGCGGTTACCTAATTGGGTACGTTCAATCTGACAAACCACTACAATTCCCGTCGGTTTATGGGTTAACTGCACCTTCGTTTCTACCTTATTCACGTTTTGCCCTCCCGCTCCACCGGAACGTGAAGTATGCAATTCGATATCAGCAGGATTTAATTCCACATCTACTTCATCCGCTTCGGGTAAAACGGCGACTGTTGCCGCAGAGGTATGCACTCTCCCTTGCGTTTCCGTTTGAGGAACTCGCTGTACACGGTGTACACCACTTTCAAACTTTAAGATACCGTACACATCTTCACCGCTCACCTCCATTATAATTTCTTTATAGCCGCCCATAGTGCCCTCACTAGAGTCTACTATATCGACCTTCCAGCCGCGGCCCTCGCAATAACGGGTATACATTTTTGCTAAATCTCCTGCAAAAATTGAAGCTTCATCACCGCCCGTTCCTGCTCTAATTTCTAGCACAGCATTCTTCTCATCTTCAGGGTCTTTGGGGATAAGCATAAAGCGAACCTTTTCCTCCAATTCTTCGAGATTCGGCTCAATTTCCTCCAACTCCATTTTCGCCATTTCGCGCATTTCGTTGTCGCTACTGTTGTTAACCAACTCTTTTGCTTCACCTAAACGTTCATTAAGCTCCATGTATTCCTCGCGCACATCAACAATCTTCTTCAGGTCTTTATACTCCTTATTCAGCTTTACATATCGTTGCTGATCGGCTATAATATCCGGCTGAATAATAAGGTCATTAACCTCATCAAAACGCTGTTTTATTTGATCTAATTTCTCTTGCATTTGCTTATTTCTTAAAATACTCGAACTGTCCAAACTCAGAGTCAATTGTAACCTGAGCCTTATCACTAGCTTCCACCCGGCCTATTACCTGCGCATCTACCGCAAAGGTTTTACTAATAGCCATTATAGATTCGGCCACTGCTGGCTCACAATAAATTTCTAGACGATGCCCCATATTAAACACTTCATACATCTCCTTCCAGCTGGTGCCAGATGAATTCTGAATCAGTTTAAACAAAGGGGGAACCGCAAACATATTATCCTTAATAATGTGGTTTTCCATTATAAAGTGTAAAACCTTTGTTTGCGCGCCACCACTACAATGTACCATACCCCTTACGGAAGAACGGTGCTGTTTTAAAATTTCGGCGATAACGGGACCATAGGTACGAGTAGGTGATAAAACCAATTTCCCCGCATCCAAAGGACTGCCATCAACCGCATCCGTTAATTTTGAGGAACCGCTGTATACCAAGTCTTTGGGTACCATCGGGTCAAAAGATTCCGGATACTTCTCCGCTAAGTATTTAGCAAAAACATCGTGACGGGCAGAGGTTAACCCATTACTGCCCATGCCACCATTATACTCTTTTTCATAACTAGCCTGGCCAAAGGATGACAAGCCTACAATTACTTGCCCAGGGGCGATATTACTGTTGTCAATTACCTCGTCACGACGCATACGAGCCGTAACAGTGCTGTCTACAATAATAGTGCGCACAAGATCTCCCACATCGGCTGTTTCACCGCCAGTGAGCTCTAAATTCATTCCTTGTGAATTTAACTCTTCAATTAATTCTTGGGTACCGTTTATAATGGCGCCTAATACCTCACCTGGAATCAAATTTTTATTGCGACCAATGGTAGACGAAACTAGGATAGGCGAATCAACTGCACCTACGCAAAGCAGGTCGTCAATATTCATAATAAGCGCATCTTGGGCAATACCCTTCCATACGGATAAATCACCCGTTTCCTTCCAATACATATAGGCCAAGCTAGATTTTGTACCTGCTCCATCGGCATGCATTACCAGACAATGGTCTTCACTACCCGTAAGGCTATCGGGGATTATTTTACAAAAGGCCTGTGGGAATAATCCCTTATCCAATTTTTTTATCGCTTGGTGTACGTCCTCTTTTTGAGAAGAGACTCCGCGCTGAGCGTATTTAGAAGAATCTTTTTTCATACTAAAAAGAAAAATAAAAGCGCCCCGCGGTATAAACCACAGGGCGCTCAATAATATTTAATAAAGCTACTTAATTCTTACCCAAAGACCCACTTGTACGCCGATCTCCTCGATTTCAGGATTTAGTTCCTCTAGAGTATCATCGTCCATATCTAATACTTTAGCTATGTCTTTCAAATCTTGTCCGCGACGTTTTACCAGGTAATGAGTTTCATTCCATTGATCGTAATTACCGTCTTTTTCAACTTTAACTTGCTGACCAGCAAAAGGACGAACCCCTCTTAAGCCACCATTCAAGTCTTTAAACTCGCGCATGTTCATCTTATAACGACGAGCAATAGCGCCAAAGCTTTCCGGCTTAGCCAATACGTAAATTTCGCCTGCCTCTGCTGGAGCATTAGCATCCTCGCGTTTTTCGGCAATAATATCGGCCGCATCGACACCCTCCTGTACAATTGGGTCTTCTGGCACAAAATCATCACGTAAAACTTTAAAGTCAGTACGACGATTAATCTGGTTAGCAATTTCTTGCTTTTCCGGACTTAACCTTTTGATATAAGACTCCGTTAAAACGCTTCCTTCTTCAAACTGCCCTTTACCATAGCCCTCGTAACCAGTTGGTATTTTAAAAGGATCACTTTCCCCCATACCACGCGCTACTAATCGTCCAGGGTTAATTCCTTTCGAAACAATATAGCTAACTGTTGTATCTGCTCTTTTCTGCGATAATATCTTGTTCTTTTGTTCGCTGTCACGGTAATCAGTATGCGAACGCATCTCAATTACAATGGTAGGATTATTATTAAGGATGGCTACCACAGAATCTAGGGCTTGCATCGCTTCTGGACGTAAGTCCCACTTGGCTAAATCAAAGAATACATTAGGTAATACAATAGGGTCTTCAATTGGATCTAACTCCTTATTGAATTTAATTCTTTTAATAAAGATACTAGCCGAAGGCACGTATTCAAATGCATCTAATTCAAAACCGATAGTACTAACATCTCCCGTATTAGAAAGGTACTTCTTCTTTTCAAAGCTTAACTTATAATTTACATCTTCGCTTACTTTGGTATCATCGAAAATATAGTAGCCATCCTGATCGGCTGTAACCGTAAATGAACTCCCGTCTGATCCGTCTAGTTTCACGGTTGCTTCTGGAATAGGCTGTTTAGTTTTAGAACTCAATACCACTCCCTCAATGTTAAACACCAGCGGAGTGCGGTATACCGCGTAAATATCATCACTTCCTTCACCCCCGGTGCGGTTAGAAGAAACGAAGCCTTTTTTAGTTTCACTACCAGGCTCCCAGATTAAATGAAAATCATCAAAATTAGTATTGATAGGATATTTCATATTCTCAATATCGCCATTAGGCAATCCATCTTCTCCGATAGATACACGGAAAACATCTAAGCCTCCCATTCCACCGTGACCATTGGATGAGAAGTATAAATACCCGTCACCATGCATTATGGGATAGTATTCACTCTCTTCACTATTTACCTTAGGGCCCAAGTTTTTAGGCTCTTTCCAAGTTTTTGATCTTCTATCGTAAGTAGTTACGAAAATATCGTGCTTACCCTTCGTGTTGAAATCATCCGAAACGAAATAAAGGAACTTGTCATCAGGAGACAATGATGGATGACCCACGTTTGCCGAAGTATCTGAACCAATAATTACTGGCGTTGGCTCCTTCCAGTCCTGTCCCACCATTTCCGTCAGGTAAATAGCACAACCAAGTTTCTCGTTTTTCTCTTTTATACAACGGGTGAAATACAATTCTTTCTTACGACTATCAAAGGTTGCCGTTCCCTCATGGTATTCTGTGTTTAAAATGCCCATGTCATCTAATGGAACCGGCGTAGACCATTTAAGGTCTGCATAACTCACTTCTTCTTGGTCATCGTCTTTACCGCGACGGCGACGGCGACCTTTGCGTTCTGCATTACTTACGTAGAGGTCCATAAAAGATTGACCAATCCAACCATCTTCATCATTACCAACAGATTCTTCACGAGAAGAAACAAAATAAACTACATCATTTTCGTTGCGATCACCACCATACATCACCGAGAAGTCCATTTCTCGTGAGTTTAGGTCTTTCATATTGTCTACCTGATACTGAGAAGGCTTGGTTTTCCACTCTATCGCCTTGCGCGTACTAGAGATAGCTAAATCTGCCGCAGGGTCAGAAGGGTTCTCTTTCTTATAATCTTGGTACACCTCAATCGCTTCCTCATACTCTCCTTGCGCCTTTAACATATCGCCTTTGCGCAGCATCGCAATCGGATCCTCATATCCAACCTTACGCGCTCTATCATACTCCCGCTCTGCATTTTTGTAATCATTTAACATGCGGTAAGACTCCGCGGTCATAAAGAGTATTTTAGACTTTTCTTCTCGTCCCTTAGCCTCATTATAGGCGTCTTTTAAGAGTTCAATAGCGTAAAAATATTCTTGTGCCTTATAGGCATCGTATGCTTTAACTAATTCTTTGGGCAATTTCGGCTCTTGCTCGCCTTTATCCTGAGATATAGCTGGAAAAGCAAATATGGTTAATAGAAAAATCGCAATGAGTAGACGATGATTTCTCATAAATGATGGACTGATTTTGGTCTGTAAGCCGCTAAAATAGTCAAATAATTCGTTTGACTAAAGAGAATATCAAGCCTAGACTAAAAATTATTAACTACGCAGCCCTACTTAATGGGAAAATCGGCTTTTAAGCGCAGTAAAACACCTCAGTTCTTGGACTTGGCTTTCTTGCCCTTCCCATAATCAATCCGCAACTGCCGCAGCTTATTATTTCTAAGATCTCTTGCCTTCTCTCTACTCTTGCTCCTGCTCTTGCTCAAACTCCTGCTCACACTCCACTTCCTTCCCATCGAATTACAATCGCATTACAACTGAATTCCCTTCACACAATCCCACTCTCTACTCTTGCTCTTGCTCTTGCTCTTGCTCAAACTCTCTCCCCTCTCCACACTCCACTTCCTTCCCACCGAATTACAACCGCATTGCAACTGAATTCCCTTCACACAATCCCACTCTCTACTCTTGCTCACACTCTATCCCCTCTCCACAATCGACTTCTTTCCCACCGAATTACCATTGAATTACAACTGAATTCCCTTCACACAATCCTTTTCCTTCCTACCGAATTACCATTGAATTACAACTGAACCAAAAAAAAAACGGCCTGAGATAACCCAGACCGCTTTGTTATAATCGTATTGTTTCTGCGATAATTAAATGAAGATCAATTCTCTGTACTTAGGCAATGGCCACAATTCGTCGTCGATTAACATCTCTAACTTATCTGCCGCATAGCGAATTTTCCCAAAATACGGAATCACATTATCACAATAGGCAATAGCGCGCTCACGAGCACTTTCGATGGTATTGCATTTTTTGCGCTCTTCAATCATTGCTTCTCTCTCCGAAATAATAGTATTGATATGAGTACTGATTTCCTCAATCATATGCAGCTGGTCACCCGCTAAGCTTTTGAACTTATCTGCGCCCAGCACATCTTTTAATCCCTTCACATTCTGAATTAGTTTGTTCTGGTAATTAATGGCTGTTGGCACAATATGATTTCCGGCCATATCACCCAATACTCGAGACTCAATCTGAATCTTTAGCATATACTCTTCTAACATGATTTCGTGGCGAGCCTCCACTTCAATGCGGTTCATTACGCCTATCTCTTCAAAAAGACTTACCGACTTATCCGTTACATAGAAATCTAATGCACGAGGAGAAGTTTTCACATTGTTCAGGCCGCGTTTTTCCGCTTCATCCGCCCAATCTTGGCTATAACCATCACCTTCAAAACGAATGGCTTGGCTACTTTTAATATAATCGCGTAATACATTGAAGATAGCGTCATCTTTCTTCATACCACCTTCAATTAAAGCATCAACCGAAGTTTTAAACTCGGCTAACTGCTTAGTCATGATGGTATTCAAAATCGTCATCGGTAGCGCACAGTTAGCCTGCGAACCTACCGCTCTAAATTCAAATTTATTACCCGTAAAGGCAAAAGGAGAAGTACGGTTACGGTCTGTATTATCCAATAAAATTTCTGGAATCTTACCTACCACATTTAGTTTCAAATCAGTCTTCTGCTCCGGACTTAATTTACCTTTTTCTAATTTCTCAAGCGCATCTAAAGTGGCCGTTAATTGTGAGCCAATAAATACGGAAATAATAGCGGGTGGCGCTTCGTTCGCTCCTAAACGGTGATCGTTTCCTGCGGAAGCAATAGATGAACGCAATAAATCGTCATTTTCGCTTACTGCCTTAATGGTATTGATAAAGAAGGTTAAGAACTGTAAATTGCTCTTAGGTGTTTTCCCCGGGCTCAATAAGTTTACGCCCGTATCGGTAGCTAAAGACCAGTTATTGTGTTTTCCACTACCGTTAACCCCAGCGTAAGGCTTTTCGTGTAGTAATACTTTAAAGTGGTGACGACGAGCAACCTTATCCATAAGGTCCATCATTAAAGAGTTGTGGTCAACCGAGATGTTTGCTTCCTCAAAAACAGGCGCTAACTCAAATTGACTGGGAGCAACTTCATTGTGACGCGTTTTAACGGGAATACCTAAACGGTAAGACTCATACTCCAATTCACGCATAAAGTGACGGGCACGCTCTGGAATAGATCCAAAATAATGATCATCTAATTGCTGTCCTTTGGCGGGAGAATGACCTAAAAGGGTTCTACCCGTTAATCTTAAATCAGGACGAGCATGGTAAAGAGCGGTATCTACTAAAAAGTATTCTTGCTCCCAACCTAAAGTAGCGTGTACTTTACGCACATTACGATCGAAGTATTGACAAACTTGTGTTGCCGCTGTATCTACCGCTTGCAAAGCACGTAGAAGTGGGGTTTTATTGTCTAAAGCCTCACCTGTATAACTCACAAAAATAGTAGGAATACAAAGGGTGCGACCCATAATGAAAGCTGGACTAGTAGGATCCCAAGCCGTGTAACCACGTGCTTCAAAAGTGTTACGAATACCTCCATTGGGGAAACTAGATGCATCTGGCTCTTGCTGAACCAACATACCGCCACTAAATTTTTCTATGGCCTCTCCATCACCCGTAGGCTCGAAAAATGAATCATGCTTTTCTGCGGTGGAACCTGTTAAAGGTTGAAACCAGTGTGTATAATGCGTGGAACCTAAATTAATAGCCCAAGCCTTCATACCGGAAGCCACTTGATCAGCAATACTGCGATCAATTTTGGTTCCCTTCTTCACAGCCGACATTACACTGCTGTAAGCTTCTGGTGTCATATAATCCTTCATGGCCTTATTGCCGAAGGTATGTTCACCATAAATTTCCGATACTCGTTTGTAAGGGAATTCTTTTTCTATTGCTTGTCTTCTATCGGCTTCTTTTACCGCCGCAAAACGCATTGTTGGCATCGTATATAATTTTCTGCAAATTAAGTACAAAGCAAGCTTGTTCTCCAAGAAAAAAGGAAAAATATTTCAAGACCCCCATCAATTCAAGGCTTCGGCGCTAAAAAAGTAAAATTAAAGATAAAAGACCCCTAAAATATAGAGCGCATATAAGCTAAACATAATAAAACCTTGGAATCTTGTGATCTTTCCCCGCGTGAAATAGCGCATAAAAGGAAATATGATTAGGCTTATAAAAATCAGCCAAGGAAAATCGTAACTTAACAGAGCGGCACTATCTATTGGTAGTTCTACTAACATACCAGTGAAGCCCAAAACCGCTAGAATATTGAAAATATTTGAACCGATGAGATTGCCTAAAGACAAATCTTGCTTTCCCTTAAAAGAAGCTACCAAAGAGGCGGCTAACTCTGGTAAACTAGTACCAATCGAAACTATGCTTAGGGCAATAACCCTTTCGCTCACTCCCCAAATGGTCGCCAGATTAACTGCACCTTTTACTAAAAACTCACTGCCAAACTTGAGTGCAGCAATACCCACTACCAAATAGCCTAACATTTGCCAAAGCTTTAACAAGCCTTGACTATTGTCTTCTTCTAATTCCCGCTCTTTTTTGCGCGATGAACGTATCTGGTAAACATTATAAGCGATAAGAATAATTACTAAGACTAAGGCTTCCCAAAAAACCAATTTACCGTCAACAAGAAAGGCCAATAACAATAAGGTAATTAACATCATCACCGTCCAATCAAACTTCATGGTCCTGTCGCTCACGCTCATAGGAAAGACCATTGCGGTTAGTCCGAGAATTAGAGCAAGATTAGCGATATTACTGCCGATAACATTTCCAAAGGAAATATCCATATGTCCGTGCAATGCGGCATTAAGACTTACTAAGAGCTCGGGGGCTGATGTGGCAAAGCTAACCACCGTAAGACCAACTACTAATAGGGAAATTTTAGCTCTGAGCGCAATATCGATAGCGGCTTTCACCAACCAGTCGCCGCCAAAGAGCAAAAGAAGTATTCCTCCAAATATTAATAGGTAGTCGAGCATAGGTATTTAGAGACCGATATTACGCTTCACCGATCCGCCCAAATCCTCGAGCTCCTTTTTTTCGGTTTCTATCTTTTCTTTGAATTTGCGTAAGCTATCATTCTCATCCGTCTTACTAAACTCTTGTTTGAGATCATCGGTTGCACTGCGCACCTGACGAATGCCTTTACCAAGACCTCTAGCAATTTCTGGGATCTTATTAGCTCCAAAAAACATAACCGTTAAGAGCAGTACTACTACTAACTCTCCGCCACTAATATTTAAAAACAGAAAATGGAATTGCAAAATGTAATTTTTTTCAAAATTAAAGGAAAATAATACGTAGCACGAAGCTTTCCTGATAAACCTTAATAATTATTCTTGATAAGCCAATGAACTCGAGGCCAAGCTTGCAAAAGACAGAACCAAAAAAAAACGCTCGGCAGAATTTCTTCCACCGAGCGTCTTTAAAAATTATTGAGCCTTTGCTTAGGCCTTAGGATCTTCTTTTTTCATTGTATCCACCATAATTGGTGTAGCAATAAACAAGGAAGAGTAAGTACCTACTACTACCCCAATTAATAAGGCAAACATAAATCCGCGAATAGATTCTCCTCCAAATAAGAAGATTACTAATAACACGAAGAAAGTAGTTAAAGAGGTATTTACGGTACGGCTTAATGTTTTGTTAAGCGCTTCGTTTACAATATCGTGCATAGGCAATTTGTTGTGATGCGTACGCATGTACTCTCTAATACGGTCAAATACAACCACGGTATCATTCAGAGAGTAACCAATTACGGTTAGAATCGCTGCGATAAAGGCTTGATCGATCTCTAAAGAGAAAGGCAAGAATCCGTACAATAATGAGAATAAAGAAAGTACAATCATCACATCGTGGAAAGCCGCCGCAACAGCACCAGCACTATACTGCCACTTACTGAAACGAATAAGAATGTATAAGAAAATCACGATTAAGGAGAAAACCACTGCTAATAAAGCAGACGACTTAATATCGTCGGCAATGGTTGGTCCTACTTGACGCTCCGCTACCACACCAATATCCCCATCGCCACTGGCTTCTGAGAAAAAGGCTTCTTTAGCAGGTGCTTCAGCGTAGAAAGATTTCACACCATCGTATAAACGGTTTTTGATATCTTCTTCAACCTCGTTACCGGTTTCATTAATCTTAAACTTAGTGGTAATAATTACCTGAGAGTTCTCCCCAATAGTTTTAACCTCTGGATATACCTTCGTTCCGTCAGGGTTTACGAAGAAATCACCTAAAGATTTTTGAATTTCTACCGAGTTTACGTCCTGATCAAAACGAACTTGATAGGAACGTCCCCCTACAAAGTCAACTCCGTAGTTTAAGCTTCTAACCGATAAAGAAATAATACCAGTAAGGATAATTAAACCACTTACCACATAGGCGATGCGACGCTTAGCTAAGAAATCAAAAGAGAAATTAGAGAAAGCGTTTTTAGTAATTGAAGTAAAGAAACTTACATTTTTCTTCTTCGCTAATCTCGATTCAAAAACTAAACGAGTAATAAAGATCGCACAGAATAAAGAGGTTAGAATACCAATAATCAAGGTGGTAGCAAATCCTCTAATGGGACCAGTACCGAATGCGTAAAGAATAACGCCCGTTAAAAAGGTAGTTACGTTGGCATCAATAATGGAACTATAAGCATTGTTATAACCATCCTGAATCGCTAAACGCAAGCCTTTGCCGTTGCTTAACTCTTCTCTAATACGTTCGTAGATAAGTACGTTGGCATCAACCGCCATACCGATGGTAAGAACGATACCAGCAATACCGGGTAAAGTAAGTACCGCTCCTAGGGATGCGAGCACTCCAAAAATAAAGAACATGTTAATAATCAAGGCTAAATCAGAGGCTGCACCAGCTCCACTGTAATAGAAAATCATGTAAAGCATTACAATGATTAAGGCTACTACAAAGGACCATAGGCCTGAAGTAATTGCTTCTTGACCTAAACTTGGTCCTACAATATCCGCCTGAATAATTCTAGCAGGCGCAGGTAAAGCACCAGCCTTTAAAATATTTGCTAAATCCTGTGCCTCATTAACGCTAAAGTTACCGGTAATTTGGGTGTTCCCATTAGGAATTTCACCGTTTACACGAGGATAAGAATAAGCCAAATCATCTAATACAACTGCTACACTGCGGTTATCTTCAGGGTTCTGAGGATCGCCAGCAGCTTCACGTGTAATTTTAGCCCAACGGCTTGCACCGTTCGCATTCATGGTCATACTTACCACTGGCTGATTACGCTCATCAAAATCTTGACGGGCATCAACCACTACATCACCACTTAAGGCCGCTTTGCCCTCACGAGTAGTTTTGGCAGCTAATAAATACATGATGCCACCTTCCGTTGGCTTGGCGGTCCAAATAAATTTCAAATCGCGCATATTCCCTGGCAATAGTGCCATGATACGCGGCTTAGAAAGATACTCATTCACTTTATCAGTATCGCCTACTGTGGTATAACCTACAATCGGTCCTACCCCAGGCTGTCCTGTTTCAAAATCATAATTAGGCGCCAAAACCTCAAAAAGAGGATTAAATTGATCGGCGGGATTTACGCTATCGTTATCTGCAGTAAGCAGAGAGTCAATAGCGGCATCGCTCTGGGCAGATGAGTCAATCTCGGCAAGCACGTCACTTTCTTCAACATCTTGAATATCTAAAACGTCTTCAACGTCAAGCTCATCTGTGGAAGCGTCTTTTTTATTGGCATTAGGATTTTCTACTAAACCTCTCAAACGCTGATTCGCTTGGTCAAGGAAGTTTAATAATTCAACCCCTTCGTATAATTCGTAGAATTCTAATTCTGCGGTAGACTGCAATAGTTTCTTAACACGGTCTGGATCTTTTACACCCGGCAGCTCTACTAAGATTCTACCGCCTTCATCCAAACGTTGTAAGTTTGGTTGAACTACTCCAAATTGATCAATTCTTGCTCTTAAAACGGTGTAAACATTTTCTACTGAGGCATTTACTTGGTCGCGTAATTCTGCTTTAATAGCATCATCACTGGCACTAAAACCAAGTTTATCATTCATCTCTTTTGTTCCAAAAACAGAAGGATCTGAATAATTAAGGTTTGCACCGCTTTCCTCATTAACCTTATCAAAAGCATTGAAGAAGTTATCTAAGTAGTTCTCTTGACTATTCGCAGCATTGGCATCCGCCAATTTAAGCGCTTCGTTAAAGGTTACGCTATTGGTGTTATTAGCAATTTCCTTCAAGATATCTTTTACAGATACTTCGAGAATCACATTCATACCACCACGTAAATCGAGACCAAGGTTTATTTCCTTCTCTTTCACCTCTGAATAGGTGAATTCATCGAAAAGCACGTCAAAAACTACTTCGTTCCTCATGGAGTCGAGATAGTCCTCGCGTAACTGGATATTGCCTTGTGCATAGGCATCGGCATCACCTTCTACTGAGCGAGTTACGTAGGTAAAAGCTAATTGGTAAAGACAAGCCAAAGCGAATACTATGGCAAACAATCGGATAACTCCTTTATTCTGCATTACTTATGAGTCAACTGGGTTTAAATAAAGCGGCAAATATAGTTTTTCACAGAATAAATAGCAATGAACGATGACTATATGATTGCAGAATAGATGTTTTTATTTCGTTATTTTTACAAAAAATAAAAATCTGCTATGCGATTTACCTACTCTGCTGCCCTCTTTTTACTCCTCGCCTTTCCGGCTCTATCCCAGAACAGGTATAGCTTTGAGCAGATTATAAACACCAAAGTTTTTGAGGGCACCGACAGCCTAACTAACCCTTGGGCGGGAGGTCTAAATTATCCTGTAATTAATTCGATGGACCTCAATTTTGATGGAAAGGAAGACCTTTTAGCCTACGATCGGAATGGATTTAGGCTTGTTCCCTTCATTAATGAGACCATTAATGGCGACACCTTGTACCGATATCACCCCGAATATGTCCAATATTTTCCCTTCAGCAAAACAGAGGGGAGTTTTTTCCTTTTACGCGACTTTAACTGCGATGGATTGAAGGATATCTTTTATAATGATGGCTTATTTTTTACGGTTTATGAAAACACCAGCAGTAATGGTCAGCTCAGCTTCACCCTGGCAAACAATGGCAATCAAATTGAAACCCTTTATCAATCAACTACCACTCCCTCAAAATTATACATCTCTCGGGCGGACTTACCCGATGTAAACGACGTGGACGGTGACGGTGATATTGACATTTTAACCTTTGGCAACGGCGGTACCCGCTTAGAATTTCATGAGAATATAAGCACTAATTGCGGTCTAGAATTCGTGCAAAGTGATAACTGCTGGGGATACTTTGAAGAAGACGGTTTTTACCGTTCTGTAAATAAAGGCGCTTGCCTAGGCGGTAATAAAAAAGCAGGTGTAATGCATGCGGGTAGCGGTCTCCTTACTTGGGACCTCAACAATAATCAATTACCTGATCTATTCCTCTCTAATGTAAGTTATAATAATCTCTCTGTCCTCACCAATACTGGAGCAATTGATTCAGCCTACTTCAGCGCACAGGATACGATGTATCCCCCGCAGCATCCAGTTGACTTATATATTTTCCCTGCGCCTTATAAGGCAGATGCCACCTTAGACGGCATCCCTGACTTGGTTTTAAGCAGCTACAGCAATGCTACTAGCGGTAGCCCCGACATGGCCTCAAACCACCGTGGAATTTGGCGCTATGAAAATACTGGTACCGCCAATCAACCAAATTTTGTTTTTAAAGAAGATAATTTCCTCCAAAAGGACATGATTGACCCAGGTTCTTCTGCCATACCTAGGCTTGAAGATATTAATAACGATGGTTTGGTGGATTTAATAATGGCTATCGGCAACCGTTTTATTTCTCCGGGCATGTCTAATTCACTCTTGTATTACTACGAGAATACCGGAACCGCTAGCACCCCAGAGTTTACCCTACTGGATACTAATTTCGCCGATTTACATCAGTATAATTTAGGAGAAGAAATTGCGCCTGCCTTTGGCGACCTTGATGGCGACGGTGACCTCGACTTAATAGTTGGCACCATCAGCGGCTACTTTCACTATTTAGAAAATATTGGCAGCGCCACTAGCCCAAACTACAACTTAACAACCCCTATTATCACTAACACCGATGTTGGGGCTAATGCGGCACCAGAATTATTTGATATTGATGAAGACGGCGATCTAGACCTTTTCGTAGGGAACGAAAAAGGACGCATCTACTGGTTTGAGAACAGTTCTCCTTCTAGTCCCACTTTTAATCTCAAAACAGCCTTCTTTGGCGCTACTGATGTTTCTCTTTTGGGTAACACAGGTAATGCGAAGCCTGTCTTTTTAAGAGATAGCCTCGGTACCTCGCTATTCGTAGGCTCCTACAATAGAGGTGTTTTGCAATTTGATGATGTGGATACGGTTAGTAAGCTTCCAACATCCATTAGCGACACCTTTGGAAATGCTAGCAGCCAAAGTTTAAACAGTGAAGAGACGCTCTTCGGTATTTCTCGAAGAAGCGGACGCAATCAATTTCTCATCCGCGCAAGCGAACTACAAGCGAAAGGTTACATAAAGGGCTACATTGAAAGCCTAGCCTTTAATGTTGCCGATAAGGGTGGCTCTATGTTGACGAATGGTTTTACTCTTAAAATCAAGTCTACTAACAAGACTGAGTTAACTAGCTTCGAAAGTAATTTCCCTAGTCCATTCGCCCTCGAAAACTTTATTGTAAGCTTTGGCAATGGCTGGAATACTGTTGCTTTACAGTATCCTTACCTTTGGGATGGCCAATCGAACTTAATTATGGAGGTTTGCTTTAGAGCTAATTTCCCTGGCGATAATATTCACTTGGAAATGAGCAACACGAGCTTTAACTCACATGCTTACGGCGATATCACCGGCTTTAACACCCTTTCGGCAGATGGCTGTGCAATGCCTTATTTACAAAATACCACCAAACGACCAGATATGATGCTTAACCTCAGTCCCACTTTAGGACTTTTAAGTGATCAAGAAAACCCGAACTTATTTACCGGATTTCGTACCGCGGCAGATTTCGCCGACCTCAACAACGATGGTTTTATTGATGCCGTAGTAGGAAATATGAGCGGTGGTTTATCCCTTTTTGACGGGAAAGTTTATGATGTTGGACAAAAAGAAAACGCTTTCACTGCAAAAGATGATTGGGTGCAAGTTTACCCGAACCCATCCGAGGGAAGCTTCAGCCTAGACTGGAACCAAAGCAGTCATGGCCCACTAGAAAGTTTAGAGGTATTAAACTTTGCAGGACAAAAGGTAGCTCATTTTTCAGGTACAGAATTAGAAAACAAAATGAGCCTCAGTCCTCACCTAAAAGATGGGGTGTACTTGCTAATCATCAGTAACAATAACCATCAGGCAGTCAAAAAGTTAATACTCAGTCGCAATTATTAAGCTATCATCAATAGGCCGCTTCAAAATTATTGACAGTTTACTGTGACTAAAGTGAAAATATCAGCACGCAAGTAGTTAGACGTCATAAAAAAGGAATATTATTGCATATCAATTAAATTTCCTTTATGAAAAGATTACTACTAACTATGACGATGGTTGGGGTTTGGCTCATCAGCACTGCGCAGTGCCCGCCAACAACTCCATTAAGCACTCCCTACTCGGAGAATTTCAATGCAATGAGCATTGGTCAGTCGGGGAATTTCTCAAACTGTTATGTTGGAACAACCGTCACGCCTCGCTGGGAAACGGAAGCCCTAACTTCAGGTAACTCAGCTGGCACAGGCCCTTTAGGTGATGTTTGTGATAACGCCACTGGCAATTACATTTATCTGGAAACGTCTGGCGGTGTTGCAGGTGACACGGGTACCTTTATCATTCCGGCACTATCTACTGTTGGTTTAACTAACCCAGAGTTGAGTTTTAGCTACCATATGTTTGGTGCCTCCATGGGAACGCTCGATATTCTGATTAATACGAGTGGAACTTGGACTTCAATCTTTACCCTTAGCGGACAACAACAATTAGCAGAAACCGCTCCTTGGGCTGATACTGCCCTTAGTCTTTCTGCCTATCTAAACGATACCATCCAAATCAAATTTAGAGGCGCACGTGGTAGCAGTTTTACCGGCGATATTTCTATCGATGAAATTAAAGTAGATAATACTCCTACTTGTTTAGCCCCAACAAATTTTGCTTGGACTACCGTAACCAGTTCTAGCGCAGATCTTTCTTGGACTGCTGCTGCTGGAGCCACCAATGGTTACAAGGTTATCTATGGCCCTAGTGGCTTTAACCCTAGTTCTGGCGGTACGGTTCAAACAGCAACTGGCACTACAGTTACCCTAAGTGGCTTAACCGCAGCAACAGGATACGACGCCTATATTTTATCCGACTGTGGTGCAGTAAACGGCGAGTCAGACACAAGCGTTTGCTTCGTTAATTTCATTACAGGCTGCTTACCCTTTAATGCGCCTTATACCCGTAATTTTGATACTGACGCAGATAATGCGCCAGCGGTATGCTGGGTGCAGTATAACAATTACAATACCTCTGCATATGCTCGCGTAGAAACACCTTCTACCTTCAACGCTATCCAACCAGTTAGTCCCTCCAACTTTTTAGAGATGTTTAGTTCATCATCAGGCACCACTAGTGATACCCTCATGGCGGTTAGCCCAGAGTTTACCGACTTAACTGCCAGCGACAAGCAAATAAAATTTCAAGCTGCGGCACAAAATGTTGGTGATGTACTGTATGTAGCAACCACAAGCTCTCAAACACCTGGTACTGCCTACACTATTATTGACACCATTACTTTTGCTGCAGCCAATACTTGGCAATTGGTGATTGTACCTTTTAACGCCTCTACTGGCTATAACGGAACTGATGACCACATTGTCTTCCTACATAGCCTAAATAATACTTTTAGCGATATCTATATAGATGACTTTGAATATGAGTTAATTCCAGCTTGTGCTCAAATCACTACTCTTACCTTAAACAGTGCCGGCGTTACAAACGCAATCATTTCATACACTGGCGGTGGTACAAACGTTCAGTACGAATGGGGGCCTATTGGCTATACTCAAGGTACAGGTACTACCGGAAACCTTAGCGGTAATCCTTTTACCATTAATGGTCTAACCGCTGGTACTTGCGTAGATGTGTATGTTAGAAATGATTGTTCGGCCAGTGGCAACGGTTCTTCTACTTGGACAGGACCAGTACTGGTTTGTACCCAGTGTTTAACGCAAACTTTACCCTACAGCGAAAATTGGGATGCCAACTTAGGCTGTTTCACAGTTATCGATGGAGGAACTAGTACTGATACTTGGGTTCAAGCCGCCAATGGCAGTGGGACTTCTGGTACAGGTGCCGGGCTTGATGGTTCACCTGGTTTTGTTGAAGCAGATAGCGACGCTCCTGGATCTGCACCAACTTTAGTAGAAACTTTACTTTCCCCTATGGTTGATGCTGGCAGCTTAACTGGTACTCTTTACTTAGAGTTCGATCAGTTTTATCAGCATTTAGGTGCCGGTAACGCGGAAGTTGATGTTTGGGATGGTTCCTCATGGGTTAACCTATTAAACCAAACTGCGACCGTAGGATCTCAAAACACTCCTGATCACCAAAAAATTGATCTTACTAGTTACGCAAACGATAGCTTACAAGTACGTTTCGTTTACGATGATGGCGGCTCTTGGGCATGGTGGTGGATGCTAGACAACTTCTTATTGCAAGAAGAGTTCTGTAATCGCTCTACCAATTTTGCTGCAAGTTTTGTTACAGCAGATTCAGTTGGTTTAGCTTGGACGGCTGGTGCAGGTGTTAATTTTATTATTGAATATGGCCCAGTTGGCTTTACACCCGGTGCAGGCACCACGGTATCTACTCTCAATAATGCCATTACAATTACTGGCTTAAACAGCGAAACCTTATATGACTTCTATTTAACCGATAGTTGCTCCGATGGCTCTGTTAGTATCGCTGTACCTTTAACGGTGAAAACTGCCTGTGCTATTAGTACAGCTGCCATTCTACCCTTGGTAGATGGATTTGAAAACTACACGTCTGGTCCTACTTTTACTAGCAGTGACTATTTATGTAACCCAAGTTATTATTGGGAAATGCAAAGTGCTTCTAATGGTCGTTTCCGTCTGCAAGCCGGAACGAATTGGTATAATAATGGTGCTCAAGCAATGACATTAGACCACGATCCTTTTGCTTCAACTGCCGAGACTAACTATCTTATAATGACAGTTAACCTGAGTAACTACACTACTTCGAGTGGAATTGAATTAGGTTTTAGTGTTATGGATCACGGTGCGCCGAATAACGCAAATAATAAAGTTTGGGCGCGCGGTAATGCAGCTGATGCCTGGGTTGAAATCGCAGATCTTAATACCTTAACCACCGGTACTGGTTTTTACGACTCAATTACTAATATTGATATTGTAGCGCCTCTCGCGGCGCAAAGTCAAACCGTTTCAAGCACTACCCAAATTCGCTTTGGGGAATATGGCCAATCAGGCTCTTCATTTAGTGTAACTTGTTGTGATGGATTCTCTTTTGATGACGTGAGCCTAAGGGCTGTAACTTGTCCTCAACCAGGGCAATTAAGTGCTACTGGTATTTCAGATTCAGCGGCTACTCTCGGTTGGACGGGTTCTACGAGCACTTCAAATTACCAGTATTGGTTTGGACCAGCTGGTTTTTTCCAAGGTACATCTACTGTGGGCGGTGCCAAAGGTTTCACCACCAACTCTACCCTACTGGTAGACACTTTAAGTGCGCAGACTTGTTATGAGTTTTTAGTACGTTCAAGTTGTTCACCTGGAGACACTAGTCTATGGGCAGGACCATTTGTTTTCTGCACTCCATGCTCTCCAATAAGTGCTCCTTATTTCGAAAATTGGGATGCTTTAAGTGCTCAAAGCAAAGACTTAGGATGCTTCAACAGTATTGAAGACCCAGGCTTAAGTGCATCAAACTTTCAAGGGGTAACTATTCAATCTTCAGCGTTTACTAGCCCTATTTCTAGTCCCAATTATGTGGAACTGGATAATTGGACTACTAATACTCCCTTGGCTTTAGTATCGCCTCCAACCACAGATATGACAGCGGGCGACAAGCGGATAGTGTTCTTCGCAAGAGCAAGTTTCTCTGCCTCTCCACCAGGAAATCTAGTGATAGGTACTATGAGCGACCCTTTTAATGCCGCCACTTTTAACGCTATTGATACGGTTCTATTGAGCGGATCAGCTCATACACAGCATATCATAAATCTAACCACGGCTAATGGTTATAACGGTACGGATAATCACTTCGCCTTTGTGCATGATCAGATTGCACTCTTCAGAACCTACTACATAGATGATGTTTCTTACGAGCAAATACCTACCTGTCCTGAAGTAAGCAACTTAGCAGTACTTAATGTGGACACTATGAATGCGGAAATTGCTTTCCAACCTTTCACCGGCAGTACTGGTACTTTTGAAGTAGAATATGGTGATAATCCACTGGGATCAATAAACAACAGTACTGTTGTTACAACGAATGACACCACTACCTTGACAGGCTTAACGCCTGGTGTGAATTACTGTTTCTATGTTAGAGAAATTTGTAGTCCTGGTGATACTAGTAATTGGACTGGTCCAGTTTGCTTTAAAACCTCATGTGTAAGCATTTCTGCTTTATATATCGAAGATTGGGATAGCCGCGTTCCTAATTTTGACTTAGGTTGCTTTACTGCTATCCAAGATCCCTCCTTAATAACGAGTGCGTTTCAAGGTGTGACGATACAAAATAGCACATTCAATGCACCGTTTTCTGCTCCTAATTATGTGGAAATGGACAATGGCTTTACCAACACTGACATGATTTTAGTTTCACCCGAAACTAATGACCTATCAGCCGGCGACAAAAGAGTAGAGTTTTGGGCGAGATCATCTTTTACTAGCGTACCTCCTGGAACTATTATAGTAGGTACTCTAGACAATCCTTTGGACGCAACTACTTTCAACCCTATTGATACTGTTACTCTAACTGGCTCGAGCCCGTTTACCAGCTACATAGTAGAGTTTACTGCTGCTACAGGTTACAATGGTACCGACCGTTACTTTGCCTTTAAACATGATCAGGCCAGTAACTTTAGAACTTACTATATCGATGATATTGTTTATGAAACTATCCCGACTTGCCCAAGACCAAGCGGTATTGCACAAGATTCTGCAGATCTTACAACAATCTCAGCTTCTTGGACGGCCAACGGAACAGGTTCTTCATGGAATATTGAGTACGGTCCTATAGGATTTACACCAGGAACAGGAACCACAGTAGTTGCGACTACGAACCCTTATACCATTACTGGCTTAACTGCTGCCACTGCCTACGATGTATACGTAAGTGAAATTTGCGGACCGGGCGATACCAGCCGTATTGTAGGCCCAGAACAAATGTCTACAACCGTTTGCGCTGCCTCTAGTCAGTGTTGGTTCTACTTCGACTTAACCGATTCATTCGGAGATGGTTGGAATGGTGCATTAGTAGACATCACCCAGAATGGTGTTGTGGTTGCAACCCTAGGTGGTAATTTCACCACCGGTACTTTATACCAAGATTCGGTTCTCCTTTGTGATGGCTTCCCTACCTCAGTAGTAGTTGCTGACCCCGGAACATGGACTGGAGAAATTGGAATAGTTGTAAACACTCCTTACGGAACTAACGCTGGTACTTACACCAATAGTCCTACAACGGCTTTGGGAACAGTAATGGTTTCCTTTAATTCTAATTGTGCTCCTCCTACTTGTAATGCCCCTAGTGCACTTACCCTTGTTTCATCGTCACTAACTAGTATCAATGTCTCTTGGACCGCAAATGGTACGGGAACATCTTGGGAGGTAGAATACGGTCCAGCCGGATTCAGCCCAGGTGCAGGAACAAGTGCAATTGCAACTGCTAGTCCTTACAATATCACAGGATTAACATCGGCCACAGCCTATGACGTTTATGTAAGAGAAATTTGTGGTCCTGGCGATACAAGTTCTTTCGCTGGCCCTTTAAAAGCCGGAACAAGTCTCTGTAATGCTGCTAATCAATGTACTTACATTTTAGACCTTACCGATTCATTTGGTGATGGCTGGAATGGTGCAATAGTAACTGTTTATCAAAATGGTGTGGAAGTAGGCCAATTTGGTGCAGGCTTTACCACAGGAAACTTATTTACCGATTCGGTATTGCTTTGTGATAGTCTACCGACCAGCATTGTCCTTACCAACGCTGGTTCTTGGGCATCTGAGATTGGTATCAATGTATTTGATCCTACTGCTGCCAGTGCTGGTACTTATGCAAATAGTCCCACAACCGCAGCAGGTGATACCTTAGTAAGCTTTATGACAAATTGTGCTGGTGCTCCTGCTCCTTGTGCGGATCCTACCGGTCTTACTGTAACTAACAATGTTGGTTGTGCTAATATCGAAGTGGATTGGGTTTCTAATTCGGGCGGTTCGCTTATCGAATATGGCCCTACAGGATTTAACTTAGGAACAGGTACTAACACAGGGGTTGTTACAGCGCCATTTAACATTACTGGCCTTACCGCTGCTACTGGTTATGACGTGTATATTGCTGATACCTGTGGATCTGACACAAGCGGCTTTGTATTACTAGCTACAACTACTGCTAGTGGTCCTTTACCAACAGCGAGCTTTACAATCGACAGTGCTATTGTTGGTTCTACTTACGAAGTGTACTTGAATGCTAGTGCCTCAACTAACGTAAACTCTTATAACTGGAGTTACGGTAATGGCGTTAGTGGTAATACCGCAATTGATACAGCTCTTTACTTAGGTAACGGTAGCTATACTATTACCTTGGTGGTGACTAATGCTTGTGGTTCTGACACCATGACTTATAACACTAATGTAAATATTGGTATCATTGAAAATGCATTAACCAATTCACTAAATGTATATCCTAACCCAGCTAGCTATCTAGTAAACATTAGCTTCAACGCTATTAGTGGTGGCGATGCTACTATTCGTTTACTCGATGTTCAAGGACGAGAAATTATCCGCAACAACGCCAATGCAGCTGCGGGCAAGTTTATGCATAAGATTGATGTTACTGGTTTAGCATCTGGAATTTATATGATTGAAGTTCAATCAGGTGATTTAATGGCTCGCCGCAGAGTGAGTATTAAATAAAACAGCCTAACAGCTTAATAAGCCTAAAAATTTAGCCCCGCATTCATAATGAATGAGGGGCTTTTTAATTCCGATCTATTGCCAAGGGTTCCACTATAAAGTCTCTTTCCACTGTACCGTAGATTCTATAAACCTGAGGTCTGAAGCCTAATTTAGAATCGAATTCAGACTATGAAACTTGAAAAATATTTGGTACTCAACTGAAACAGTGGCCAAGAATAAAATAGGCTTTGCTTTCTTTCCTTTTGGAAAGACTGAACTCCATCCCGCAGCCTCTTGCTCTTGCTCTTGCTCTTGCTGATAGGGATATTAAAGACTCTTTTTATTATCGAAATACCTTTCCTCCTAAACCACAAAAACAGACCTCATAAATTGGTCTGCGTCCCTTAATGAAGGGAAGCTATTTTTCGGTGAAACCAAAATGGGCCTAAGGGTATAAGCGAAGCTACCGCCCCTTGAAAAAGGGTTAGATAAGACCATTTCATTTTAAAATAAGCCGCAAACAAAGCGATAAAGTAGAGAATGAATAATAAGCCATGTAACCAACCGACATACTTTACCAGTACTTCCTCTCCTAAGAGATACTTTACCGGCATCGCTATTAGCAGGAGGATTAAGAAAGAATAAGCTTCTAATTTTCCAATGAGAATAAAACGTGCTAATGTTTTAGATTGATTCATGCTGTTTTTTCTTCTAGGCTGCGAAAGTAATGCATAGCTACGCGCCATTCTGCCACAGAAATACTTTTATCTGCGTAATGCAGGTTCATTAGGTCAGGCGATTTCTGGCTCTGCCAGATACTTTGAAGCTTTTTGATTTGTTCTTTACTGAACACTTGTTCCACCTTTACCTTTTCATCCTTCATTCCTTTGAGGAAATGACCATATATGGTTGAGGACTTTAGCTTTCTTTTATCAGCAATTTCTGCCGCACCAAGGCCTTTTTCTAATAATTCATAGGTTTCTTCATAAGTCTGACCGGTCGGTTTTTTCACCTTACCAGACTTAGACTTCAAGTTAAGTTTCATCCCTTTAACCTCTTCAGTAGCCTTTTCCTTTCTTTCATTGAGGAAATCTTCTTTAAGCCCTTCTTTAAGTTTAGGTAGGCTGCCTTCAGCTTGCAAATACTTATAAAAACTATGGATATCCTTTATTTCAAAATATCGTTTAACTAGTAAGCTTAAAATTTCTTGGTAGAGTTCTTTCAGCGCTTTGGTCCCGGTATGCATATCTAATATGCGGATATTAACTAGGCTTAAATCTATCATGCCCAACAGCTCCTTACAAAAATAACCAGCCGCTTTGCTTAAGCGTTCCTCTAGCTGACCATAATCGGAATCTTGTAACAGTGTATAAACTTGTCTCTGAAAGGTACCGCCAGTTTTAGACAGTAATGTTAATTTATCTTGAATGGTCTTAGGACTTTCATTCAATAAATCGACTTGGAAGCTGAATTTTTCGTGGTGCTTTTGAAAATGATAGGTGGCGGTGCCGAGGATATTCATCAAGTCAAAAGTCTCTAATAAGGTATCTTGGAGATAGCCTTTCTTGGCCTGACTCAAATCTTCCTTCAAATCTGTCTCTGCCTTACTCTGCACAAAGGCCTGGACTTGGCCATCGGTCATTATTGCCGAGGGCTGAACCTTAGTCTTTAAGATGAGCCCCTTTAGACTGGTAAGGCGTGATAAGGCCACATATACTTGCCCGGGTGCAAAAGCGCTACCCACATCTACCGCTGCCTTTTCAAAGGTCAAACCTTGACTTTTATGAATAGTAACTGCCCAGGCTAAACGCAAAGGGTAATGCTCAAACGAGCCTAATATTTTTTCTTCGATCTCTTGTTTCTTGGTATCAAGCTCAAAACGTCTGTTTTCCCACTTTAAGCGAGGAACCTCGAATCGTTCTCCGTCTAAGTCAACATAAATAGCCTCTTTATTCAATTCGGTAATAATGGCGATTTTCCCATTGTAAAAACGGTTCCCTTCACTATCGTTTTTAATAAACATTACCTGTGCTCCTTTCTTCAACTCCAGGGTTTCAGGCATGGGGAAGAGATTCTCATTAAAATCGCCTTCTACCGCCGAGTGATAATTGAAGCTTTTACCCTCCAATTCTTTTAAACGAGCATTATTGATATTATTAGCTTGATTATTATGCGTTACCAGAGTTATGAGCCCCTCCTCTGCCTTGTAATCAGCCTGATAGCATTGGTTTAATTTCTCCAGATCCTCCGGCCCACAGTTATTATTTCTAAGCTTATTCAGGAGATCGATGAATTCCGGGTCGTTTTGACGATAGATTTTATCGAGTTCCAAATAGGTGAAGCGACTATTTCTCAGCGCTAAGGCTTCAAAGAAATGGGCACTGGGATAAATCTTAGATAGGAAAGCCCACTCATGGTCCTTAACAATGGGTGGCAATTGAAATAAGTCGCCAATCATTAAAAGTTGAACGCCCCCGAAAGGGCGATTATTACGGCGCACACTGCGCAGGCGGTAATCGATTGCGTCGATTATATCGGCGCGACACATACTTACCTCATCTATTACCAAAAGGTCTATGCTCTGCAATACTTTTCGACGTCTCGCATCCAAAGGATTTCTTCGCGCGATAGTTTTCCCATAATAAAAGTTAGACTCCATCGACGGCGGGATACTTAAGCTATCCTGCGCTATGAAAGTCCCGAAAGGCAATAAGAACTGCGAATGAATAGTAACCCCGCCGGCATTTAAAGCCGCTACTCCCGTAGGAGCAATCACCAAATAACTTTTATGGCTAATTTCCGATAGTTTTCGCAAGAAGGTAGTTTTACCAGTTCCCGCTTTCCCCGTTAAAAATAAGTGGTTAGCGGTACTATTGATGAACTGTTCCGCCAGATCAATTTTCAAATTCATTCGACATGTGATTTGCTGCGCCTAAATTACGCTTTGAGCACTTGAAGCCCAAGGAAAGACAAGCATTAATCATTTTCTAAATATTTAGCTAAAGCGTGTTGCAATTAGTGCATGAAACTCATAACCCGAGTTCGATTAAATTTATAATAGAGCTCAGGTTCGTAGAATGAGATGTAAAAAAGGAGCTAAAGCATAAGAAGCAGCTTAAAAAAAAGCCCCGGAATTCCGGGGCTTTAATATTTCATTTATCTAAGTGATCAGAGTGACTTCACATTATCTTTTATATCCCTCTCTATATAAATACGCTGAGGGTCTACTGCTACTTTTAATGGCTTTTGTTCCAGCTTGAAGGTGAATGTGCTTTCTTCTTGATCAATATAAACTCGCCTTTTAGCAAATAAGTCCTTTTCCTCATCATCGCTATAGAAACCCACATCTACCCATTCATTTAAGGCCACCGAATTTTCGGTGCCAAGGGTGTCTGCACGATACTTAAAAGATTCCAAATCCACGGTAATCGCAAAAAGATCATCCTCCTCGCTGAGCTTTGCATCTTTTAAACGAAAATCATAAAGTGTAATGTTTTCAATCCAATCGTTTAGGAGATACTGCAAGCTATCCGGCACTTTTGGTCTTAGATAGGACATAAAATCGTTAGCATTAGGATAAGGGGGCTCTTTGTATCGGTAAGCTACTAAGAAGTCACTGAGAGCGGCGTTAACAGAATCAGCGCCGATCATTTCTTGCAAAGCAAAGAGAATAACGCTGCCTTTACCGTAATGGATGTATCCTTGATTTTCTACTTTAAGAAGGGGCAGCTCTTTTTCCGACTCTCCACTTCTACCTCGCAAATAACGGTCTATATCGTACTTAAGGAATTCACGCATTTTTATGGCGTCGCTACTTTCTTTCATCACCATTAAGGAGCTGTACTCACTAAAGCTTTCGGTAAGGAAAGTCCCTCCTTGCATTAAAGCAGGTATTTCTTGATGTGCCCACCATTGATGCGCCATTTCATGTGCAATTACCGCGTCTACAACATTATTTCCGTCCTCATCTTCTAAATTGGTGATAAAACCAAAACCTTCAGAATAAGGCATGGTGCCCGGAAAAGCTTGTGCAAATGTTGAGTAACGTGGAAACTCAATTATTCTCGCTTGCTTATGATAATAAGGACCAAAGTTAGTGGTGTAATACTCTAGAGATTTTTGAATTGCATCAAGCATCATCTCCACATTGTAGGGATGCTTTTCATCGTAATACACCTCTAAGTCAATCCCTTTCCATTTGCGACTAGCTTTCTGGTAGTCGGCCGAAATAAAGGCATAAAAGTTTTGCGAAGGCTGTTCCACTTGGTATTCGTAATAATTACGATTGCCTTCTTGCCATTCTTTAACCAAACTCCCCGGGGCGATGGCCAATTGATCACTCGAGGTAGATATGGTTGTCTTTACAGAGACCCAATCCGACTGACCATCAGTTAAGTAGTTTACCATGCATGCAGCGTCACAAGAATCTTGCAACTTCGGCATCCTTGCCTTGGGCTTCAAATCGTATTTCTTACGAGTATTTCTATCGCCAATTTCAAAGCCACTAGCGTAACCCATCTGCGGAAGTACCTGACTATTATTTATAAAGGTACCATTGCGAATTATGGAGGTATTACCGGAAAAATTCTGAAATCCCTCGGTGCGATATTTATTGATAATTATTAGTTCCATGCTATCTCCCGGGCGAAGCGTCTTTCCTAAAGCAAAAGCCTTAAAACCGAAATCTTCATCAAACCAAGCTTCACTTAATCCCGCTCCTGAGATCTCCGTTTCCCAATCATCGCTTAGTGTAAAAAAGAGAGAATCTATATTTTGTGAGCTTTCATTTTTTAAAGTGAGTTCTGCTAAAACATCTACGTCGCGTGATTTTGGAAAGATATCGATACCGTACTCAATTGCCGTTATCTTAGGCTGAGGGTAGTTTTCATAAGTCTTATACTTCTTTTCGTAATTGGCCTGCAGCTCCTCATTTGTGTCGGAGCTCCTATAAGTATTTAAAATCTGAGTGTTATAAAAAACCCATCCCGCGACAGCGCAAAAAGAAAGAAATACCGCCATAATAATTGCTGTATACGCGCCTTTAAAAGAGATTTTCGCTTGCTTTAAACGACTGCTAAAATTCCCCGTCTTATGCCTTTGCATTAACAAAGCAGCTAGCAGCAACAGTAGAAAACCAAAGAGAAACCAATAAATACTAAACCAAATATGCCCCAACATTCCTGGTCCAAAACCATTTATATCGCTGTAAAATATAGAAGGGCTGCTACCAAGGGAAAGCATATTAGTGCTTATATCGAGAATATTCCACAATATATCTAAGACGAAAAGACTTAAAACTGAAATAAAATAACCGATGTATTTATTATTGACTACTACTTGAATAAAAAGGTGCAAACAGGCAAATAACATATAAGTAGGCAACTGGCTATAGAGGTACTGTTTAATGTAAAGGCCTAATTCTATATTAGTAAAACCTTGGCCCAACTGTGCTATAATCGCAGCAATTACGTAAATACCGTAAAGTAGGCTGGCTACATAAACCAATGAAAGTGCCTGCGCTAATAGCTGATTAATAGCTCGGTGCGGTGTTGCGCCAATTACTTCATCAATATGTGAGTCGCGGTCACGCCAGATGAGTTCCCCGCTAAAAAAGACCATAATAATGATCATAAAAATACCAGAGGAGCTTGAGATAGCATCTACCATTATATAGGTCAGTGGATAACTCTTTAATCCAAAATATTCGAAGCCACTGATAAGATCGGTAGATAAAAGAATTAAAGCAAAGGCTACTAAAATCTTAAATACCGTATTCTTTAAAATACTACGACTGGCATCTTGAAAGAAACTTTTAAAATGCTGCCAAGCCATACCTTCATACTGAAGGCTAACCTTTGGCAAAGATCCCAGTGGCTTTATTGGATTATTAGCACTAAGCTTTGAACTTTTTCCCTTCTTAATTCTACGCGCACTAGGGTTCTTTTGTGGCTTAAAGCTAAAGTAAGAACCTAGTAAAACTAACAATCCCAAGCCTACCCAAATTAGTCTATTTTTAAGGAGTATACCATTAAATACTGGCCCTAAAGTGTTTTTCTCAACGGTAGTGTAATAGCGGCTATCTACGGCGTAAGCGCGAATACCAAAAGGATCGGTTAAACCCGCCAGCTCCACGTTTTCAATATCGCTTAACAAGTTCCCCGCGACTATATATCCGATAATAATCATTAAAGCGCCCACAAAAGAGATAATAGTGCTGCGCCATTTTTGCGCCAAGGCGTAAATTAAGGCGCCACTTAAAAACATATTTGGTAGAACAAATAGCAGATAATTACTTAAAAAAGCTTCCCAAGGCGCCGGACCAAATCGCTCGGCGGGAATCCAATCGAAAATCGGGGCCATAATGCTGCCCAAATAAATACCGATAAACACTCCTACCAAAGGAATAGTACTAAGTAGTAAAGCCCCTAAAAAACGACCAAAGAAGTAAGACCCTTTTTTAAGTGGAGTAGTGAAAAGGATTTCATCAAAATTATGATTGAAGTCGCGTAGAGCTGCATTGTTAAAGAAGGCAACCGCAAAGAGTAAAGCGAAAATTGATAAAAGAGTGATAAAAGTAGTAACGATATGTGGGGCATTCTTATGGACTGCGCCTATGGCTCCGCCAATCATTACATTATCGCTCACTATGGCTAAAAAGGCCATTAATGCAAAAACAAAAGTGAAAATATAAACCATCGGCGCTCGTAAAGCCGCTCCGATTTCTCGAGAGAAAATTTCTTTAAACATCGCTAAGCAATTAAAGGGTTATACTTTCAGAACTACTCTTAATAGAAGAAAAGAACACATCTTCCAAATTAGGAGACACTGCCTTAAAGCCCTCTTCGGGAGACATTTCCGATTGCACGTGAATAAGTGGTTTCCCCGCAATCATCTTTTCAGAGATTACATTGAACTGATCTTTATAGACAGCTAACTCGTCGCGCTCAATGCTTCTTTCCCAAACTTGGCCTTCTAGGGTGGCAATCGCATCTTCTGGTCCACCGTGATAAATAATTCGACCTAAGTTCATAATAGCCATTTGGGTGCATAGCTCCCTCACATCATCAACGATGTGCGTACTTAGAATTACAATGACATCATTGCCTAAATCGGCCAAAAGGTTGTGAAAGCGATTGCGCTCGCCCGGGTCTAGTCCAGCGGTAGGTTCATCCACTATTATTAGTTGCGGTTCGCCAATTAGGGCCTGAGCAATGCCGATTCTCTGTTTCATCCCACCCGAAAAGCCTTTTACGACTTTGTGGCGCTTTTCGTATAAATTTACCTTTTGCAGGAGATGTTCTACTAATTCTTTGCGCTCCCCTTTATTTTTAACTCCCTTTAAAATCGCAAGGTGATTTAATAACTGATAAGCGGTTATTTTTGGATACACCCCGAACTCCTGCGGTAAATAACCTAAGTTTTTACGCAGCTCTTCGGGCGATTTTAAAATATCAATATCATTTAACATCAAGCGGCCACTGTCTGCATCTTGTAAACCTGCTAAGGTGCGCATTAATGAAGATTTACCGGCTCCATTGGGGCCGAGTAAACCAAACATTCCTTTGCCAATTTCCAGCGAAACATCGTCTAGTGCTTTCACGCCACTAGCGTAAGTTTTCGTTAGTCCTTCAATAATTAACTTCATGGTCTTGATTATTTAGTTTTATTCTAGCGAAGAAAGTTAATATAATTATTGAATGGTACATCACTGTTCGATATCGAACATAAATTTAAAGCTCGGTCCAATTAAAGCCGAAAAGGCATTTGAAAATAAATCTAAAAAGGGGCAAAAAGTGAAGGAGTAGAACACAAAAAAAGACGACCTGAAAATACAGATCGTCTCTCCTAAAAAGGTGAATTCACAATGCTAAATTAGTCTTACATATTGCGTCGGTACTGCCCCCCTACTTCAAATAGGGAGCTAGTAATTTGACCTAAACTGCAAAACTTAGTGGCTTCCATCAACACTTCAAACATATTTTCATTTGCAATGGCAGTAGCTTGTAATTTCTCTAACCACTCCGAAGCTGTGTTATCATTGCGCTCTTGTAAGGCACGCAAATTTTTAATTTGGGCTTCTTTTTCCAGCTTGGTGGCGCGAATAATTTCACCGGGTCTAGTGGTGGGCGATCCTTCTGAACTTAAGAAAGTATTTACCCCAACAATAGGTAGATCACCATTATGCTTAAGCGTTTCATAATACAAACTTTCCTCTTGAATTTTACCGCGCTGATACATGGTTTCCATCGCGCCAAGCACTCCGCCCCGCTCGGTAATACGGTCGAACTCGGTTAATACCGCTTCTTCCACCAAGTCGGTTAACTCTTCAATTATAAAGCTACCCTGAATCGGGTTCTCATTTTGCGTTAAGCCTAGTTCCTTGTTGATAATCATCTGAATGGCCATCGCTCTACGTACACTTTCCTCGGTAGGAGTGGTAATCGCTTCATCATAAGCATTGGTATGCAATGAGTTACAGTTATCGTATATCGCATACAGGGCTTGTAAAGTAGTACGGATATCGTTGAACTGAATTTCCTGGGCATGCAGGGATCTACCAGAAGTTTGAATGTGATATTTCAACATTTGCGCCCTTGGGTTAGCTCCGTATTTCTGATCAAGAGCTTTCGACCAGATACGACGGGCTGCTCTACCAATTACGGCATATTCAGGATCTACACCATTGCTAAAGAAAAAGCTCAGGTTAGGGCCAAAGTCGTTAATATCCATGCCTCTACTTAAATAGTATTCTACATAAGTAAAGCCATTTGCCAGGGTAAAGGCCAATTGCGTAAGTGGGTTTGCCCCTGCTTCGGCAATATGGTAGCCTGAAATGGATACGGAATAAAAGTTCCGTACTTTATTATTTATAAAACTCTCCTGCACATCACCCATCAGCCTTAAGGCAAATTCGGTGGAGAAAATACAGGTGTTTTGTGCTTGATCTTCTTTTAAAATATCGGCTTGTACGGTTCCACGCACTACTGCTAAAGTCTTTTTGCGAATTTCCGCGTACACTTCAGCCTCTAAAACTTGGTCACCCGTTAAGCCCAATAGCATTAAGCCTAATCCTTTGTTCCCTTTCGGTAGATGCCCCTTTACAGAGATCTGACTCAAGGGTTCAAGCTCGATACGGTCTTTAGGTTCGCTTTCTTCTAAGCCTTGATAATAAGGGCGCTCTAAATTGCGATCATCGTAAAGTTCTTTAAACTTAGCCTCTACCTGAGACTCTAAACCATTTTCGCGTATGTAAATCTCACACTGCTGGTCTACGGCGGCATTCATAAAGAAAGCTAAGATCATGGGAGCCGGACCATTGATAGTCATACTAACCGAAGTGGTTGGCTCAGATAAATTAAAGCCTGAATACAATTTTTTCGCATCACTTAAAGTGCAAATGCTTACCCCAGAATTACCAATCTTTCCGTAAATATCAGGACGGTAATCAGGATCGTTCCCATAAAGGGTAACCGAATCAAAGGCAGTACTTAGGCGCGCTGCGGGCATATCTTGACTTACATAATGAAAGCGACGGTTGGTTCTTTCTGGCCCGCCTTCTCCCGCAAACATGCGAGTAGGATCTTCTCCGGTACGTTTAAACGGATAAATACCTGCGGTAAAAGGAAATTCACCGGGTACATTTTCTTTCAAATTCCAAAGGAGCAAATCACCCCATGCTTGGTAGCGTGGCAATGAAACCTTGGGTACCATGGTATGTGAAAGTGACTCCGTATGGGTTTTAATATTAATTTCTTTCCCCCTTACGGAGAAAGTATAAAGTTCATCGCGGTATTTCTTCAGCTTGCCTTCCCAATTGGTTATAATATCCCAATAATGAGGGTCAAGATCTTTACGAAGCTCCACAAATTTATTGATAAGCTCGCCAATTGTTCCTTCTTCCGAAATAGTAGCAGCTTCTTCCTTTAGTAAATCTGGGCCACCAAAAGAAAGCGTTGCTTGGTATAAACCATAGAGTTTTTGGGCCACCTCCGCCTGTTCCTTAGCACGCTTGTCGTAAGCGCGATTAGACTCTGAAATTTCGGATAAGTAACGGGTACGATTAGGCGGAATGATATAAATCTTTTCGCTCATTTCTCCCGTACTACGAAAGTCGCTCTTTAAGTGTTCTGCTCCCGCTTTATTTACCAAAGTATCAATCAGAGCACGGTATAATGCGTTCGTACCAGGGTCGTTAAACTGACTAGCAATACTGCCGTAAACGGGCATAGTATCGGTGTCGGCATCCCATAAGTTGTGGTTACGTTGATACTGCTTTTTAACATCGCGCAGGGCATCTAGAGCACCGCGTTTGTCAAATTTATTTAAGGCAATGATGTCAGCAAAATCAAGCATGTCGATTTTCTCCAACTGAGTGGCAGCACCATACTCTGGTGTCATCACGTACATGGAAGCATCACTGTGCTCTATAATTTCGGTATCACTTTGACCGATCCCTGAAGTTTCTAAAATAATTAAATCGTACTGGGCCGCTTTTAAAATATTCACTGCTTCTTGCACGTGTTTGCTCAGGGCAAGATTCGATTGACGAGTGGCTAGGGAGCGCATATAAACACGATCATTTTTAATCGCATTCATACGGATTCGGTCTCCTAAAAGAGCACCACCAGTTTTGCGCTTTGAAGGATCAACCGAGATAATTCCTAATGTTTTTTCGGGATGATCGATTAAGAATCGCCTTACCAATTCATCCACTAAAGAGCTTTTTCCAGACCCACCCGTTCCGGTAATTCCTAAAACTGGGGTTTTCGATTTTTTCGCTAAAGCATCAATCTTATCCAAGGCCTCTTTATTAGCCTCCATGTTATTTTCGGCTGCTGATATTATCTTAGCTAAATCTGGTTTTGACTTTTCACTAATCCGGTCCAACTCACTATCAATACTAAGGCCGGTTGGGTAATCGGAACGCTCAACCATATCGTTAATCATTCCTTGCAAACCCATAGAACGACCATCATCAGGAGAGTAGATACGGTCTATTCCGTAGGCGTGTAACTCTTCTATTTCTTCTGGTAAAATAACGCCGCCACCGCCGCCAAATATTTTAATTTGCGGCGCACCTTTTTCCTTCAAAAGATCGTGCATGTACTTAAAGTACTCAATATGCCCTCCTTGGTAGGATGTCATGGCAATGGCTTGTGCATCTTCTTGAATCGCCGTGTTTACCACCTCTTCTACCGAGCGGTCGTGGCCAAGATGAATCACCTCACATCCGGTGGCTTGAATGATACGTCGCATTATATTAATAGCCGCATCGTGGCCATCAAATAAGGAGGCCGCGGTTACAATTCTAACTTTATTTTTGGGAGTATATGGAGCTTGCTGTTGCATTGCGAATTTTTTGAGTTCCGCAAATTTAAGAATTAAGCTCAGGTTTAAACGCGAATGGATTTAAAGTTTACCAAGCCGTTTCAGGCCTAATCAAGAAAATCAAATTGGTGCTTCCCGAGTTAAATTGCCACTAAGTGAACTTCAAGTTTGAGTTTATTAAGCTGATTAGGCTAAAAAAACTCATTTGAATAGTTTAAAAACGGCGAACACTAAAAATGCAGTGGAAAGAAAAATTCAAAACTTATCTTAGCAGCAAATCCTTATATATGTACAAATTGCTTTTTAGCTTGCTTCTTTTAATCCCCAGTCTTTCCTTTAGTCAAGAAGCTAGAATTGAGCAAATCGAGACTTTCCCCATTAATCTAAAAGTGTTGTACCCTCTAATGGGCACTAATAATATGGCTATTTTAAAGGTAGAGAAAGTTGAGCCCAACAATTATAACTTAGCGGCAGGCGACACTATTCTTTGCAAGTTTTATTTTACTTTAAAACCCGTAGAAGGAGAGGTTCATTTATCGGGAATTAGCCGTGGAGATTTTATTAGCACAAGGATGCACGCCGACCTAAATCGTTTTAGTGGTGCTTATCAGTATGAAGCCTTTCACTACAAAAAGTACCAAGGGAATAATTAAAGAAGTAAAGCGGGTAAGTCAACCAAATTACTAATCTCGAAACTGACCTTTTCTTGGTGCTTATTTTTTTCGGGATTAAAGTAAACCTGATCTAAACCAACATTTCTAGCACCAAGGATATCCGCCACCAAATTATCGCCAATCATTAAAGATTCTTTTCTAGTGGCGCCAGCGAGACGCATAGCCTCCAGAAATATTTTAGCTTCAGGCTTGTTTACTCCTATGCGATCACTAGTCACAATCTTATCGAAAAAAGGACTTAAACCGCTCTTTTCTAATTTAATATGTTGGGTTTCCTCAAAGCCATTGGTAATAATGTGCATGTTAAAATGCTCTTGCAAAATGTTTAGCATTTCGATACAACCGGGAAATAGGACCGTTTTCCTTGGAGCCAAATGGATATAGTCCTTTTCAAAGTTGGCTACTTTATCATCATGCTGATAATTAAATATTGCAAAGGTCTCAGCGAATCTGCGGTGTCTTAAAGTTGCCTTATCTATTTTATGAGCGCGATAAAGCTCCCACATCTCATCATTTTTCTGATAATAACTTGTCAAAAAGGTATCTACCGGAAGGTTTAAAATAGACTCCCAAGCGTAGCTGTGATATAATTCTATTAGAGCTTGTTCTGAGTTTTTTGCGAAATCCCATAGGGTATGGTCTAAATCAAAGAAAAGGTGCTGATATTTTTTAGCCATTATTTTAGAAGAGACATCGGCCAAGGCAGGCCATTATATTTTAAATGATTGTAGTGCGTTACCTCTGCACCAAATGATCGGTAAAATCGCGCCACACCATCTTGCATGGAGCCCTCGAAGTCTAATTCATTTAGTTTTTCGGAATTATAGATTAGATACTCATTTATTAAGTAGGTCATAGCTTCCAAATCCTTACCCATCGGTGAAACCGCTGAAAATAAAAATATTGATCGACCTTGATACTCAATAAAAAAGACCCCTGCTAATAATTGGTTAGGACCACCATAAATGGTAAATACTTTAGCTAAACCACGGTGAAGGACCTGAAACATAGCCTTCTCCATAGAACGGTAAAACTCTGATGACAGATTTAACTCCTTGCCTTTATTTTCAATAAATAAGTCTATTAGAACTTTAGGCCCATCGTTTTCAAAGAGATCAAATGCCGCTGTTTGATGCTTCTTTAATTTATGCTTTATATTACTACTGAAGCCTTGATAAACCTCTTGATAAGAACGGTTTAGCTTTAAAATAAGGTTATTTTGCCCATTAACCTCCCAATTGGTAGCCAAGGGTCTTATACTTTGACCTTCATTTAAATACACATCTGCATAACGACAGTTTTCGCTTAGTTTTTGCTGAAAGGCTAATAGCTGTTCTTCACTTAAGGGCTGCTTGCTGAAAATACCCAATTGCTGCACGGCAAAAGGCCGAAAGAAATACTTTTGTCCCCATTTTCTGCGAAAAGGCAAGGGCCAAACAGCGTCATAATCGTTTAAGATTAAACAGTCCCATTGCTCACAGACAGAATCTAGATACCAAGATAAAGCGTAGGGTATTTTTTGTGCATTTCGTTTTACGCAGGTATCGTACTTTTCAATATCTATAAAGTGATGTTCACGATAGTTAATCATACAGCTGCTTTCACCATTTCTTCAAAAACCCGATTCCAGCCTTTCCACTCTTCTTCTTTCTCGCTGTAAATACGATTATGCCAAACAGGAATAAACTCGCCCCCATATTGACGATAAGTGTCAATGTATTTTAAAATACTTTTTAGGGCTTCATCGGGCGAAAGCTTTAAATAGTAGATAAATGTGCCATCCATAAAAGGAAAGGGATGCATAATAAGCGGTGTTTCTACTTCCTGCTCAATGTCGTAAAACCTAAAAGGGGTGCAAATTCCCGCCCGAAAGCCATGCTCAGAGGCATAACCGATTGAGTAATCGTCTGTGATTTCTAGTTGTAAGAGGTTGCGAAAGGTAGAGGGAAAGTGAATCTTCAAAAAGTGCTGACGACTTTTCTTGATATCCTTTTTCAGAACCCTTTGCAAGCTGCTAATCTCTTCTTCTAACCACTCGTGGTTTTCATTGGAACGATAGGATGGGTGAATTCCCATTTCACAAAAATCAGCAATACCCTTTACATAGCGCTGTAAGCGAGATGAGTAGCGCGTTAAACTGCGATCATATTGACTCATCCTTGCAAAAAGGGCAAAGTAAATAGTCGTGAATTTATATTTCTCTTCTAAGCGAACAACGTGATCAAAAGTATCGAATGGATCTTTCTTTCCAAAAACCAAAGTGCGGCTGCGTTCGCCTATTTGCTTGAAGTTTAAAGAAAGAAGGTCTTGAATATAACCGCCAATGACCCTAAATATGCCTTTGCCTAAAAAAGCGGCAGCATTATCTATATCTACCGAATTCTGGAAACTATACTTAGGACGAGTAAAAACAATATTAGGATTATGCTCTAGCAATAGACTTGCTAAGATTTCGGTATAAGCATTAACCAGTGGTTTATTTAAAGTACCTAATCGATACATAATGCATTCCTTGGCAGGAAAGCGACCGTGCTCATCGGCAATAAAAGGCATATATTCTTCATAACGGCTTACCAAAAAGAAGCTTGCCGCGAGAGGATCAAAAGGTAAAAGGGACTGACGTCCAGTGGTAAACAAAGTAACCACACCATTATAAGTACCTGAATTGACTTCTTGCTCAGAAATATCTGACTCAAATAAGAGGTTTACCGATTGCAGGAAAATTCCGCTTTGCAGTGGGTCTCGAGAGTAGTTAATCTTTGGTAAGGTTGACTGCAGGTACTCGTCTTTATCTTGAGTATACCGAATCTTCAAGCCCAATAAATCTTGAAAGATTAGGCGGCTTATGTATTTAATCCTGGGGCTGAGAGCGCTAGTGTAAAATAAGAGCATGGGGCAAAGATAAAGTCTAATTTGGACTATCGACTACAATCGTACATTCAAGTAGGGTAAGCATTGATTTGTTGTCTAAATATCTCCTTCGTCACGAAAACTATAGTACGCTTTTTCGGTAATAATTAGGTGGTCTAGTACGGCTATGTCTAATACTTTACCCGCTTCAGCAATTTTCTTAGTTAAATTATAATCGGTCTGACTCGCCTTTACATTGCCACTAGGGTGATTATGCGCAAGAATGATGGACGTGGCTTGTTCGCGTAAGGCAATATTGTAAACCTGACGAATATCTACCACGGTACCTGTTATTCCTCCTTTACTGATGCAGACAGAGCGTATCATTTTATTGTGATTATTAAGGTAAAGTACCCAAAACTCTTCGTGCGGCAAATCGCCAATTTGGGGCTGTAGAATATTGAAGACAGCTTCACTACTTTTAATGCTCTTTCGCTCGAGCGCTTCCGCTAAATTTCTCCGTTTACCTAGTTCCAAGGCGGTAGCAATAGATATCGCTTTCGCTTCCCCTATTCCTTTGAACTCCATGAGGTCTTGCAGGCTTAAACGCGCAAGTTCATTTAAGTTCCCCTCTACCGAACTTAGAATGCGTTTAGAAAGGTCCACAGCGGATTCTTGTCTATTACCACTCCCTAATAGAATAGCAATCAACTCAGCATCACTAAGAGCCGCTTTACCTTTGTTACTGAACTTCTCGCGCGGACGGTCATCTTCTGCCCAGCTTTTAATAGCTAAGCGACCTTTATAATCTGACATAATCTAGGTTTGGTAGCAAAATAAAAAAAGCCGCTGGCAGAACCAGCGGCTTTTAAACCAAATCTAAGGATTAAGTGATTAAGCCTTAGTAGCTTTTAAGTCTACAGAAAGTTTAATGTTATTATCAATAACCTTATCCTTAGCAATATCGGTGAATTCGGTAAATGAAGTTGAGCGGAATTTAACATCCCACTGGCTACGATCAATTACAAATTCTGGAGTAGTAAAGTTAATACCCGCGTCAGTCATTTCAACCATTGCTGGAATAGTAACGTTTTTAGTAATACCACGAAGTGTTAAGTTTCCACTAACCATGTGAGTTGCGCCAGTTGTATCGGCAGCACCTACAGCCTTAGCATCAGTAATTTCAAATTTAGCAGTTGGAAAAGAATCTACTGCGAAAAAATCTGGGCTTTTTAAGTGGCCTTCTAATTTAGCTTTGTACTCTGGGCTATCTTTTAGGTCTAAATCGTTAATTGAAGTCATGTCAATAGTAAAAGTACCTCCTACTAATTCATCTCCTTCTACAATAAAGTTACCTTCACTAACTTGGATAGTTCCGTTATGAGAATCTCCTACTGCGAAAGTTTTGTAACCTTCCCAAGAAACCTCATCTCCAGCAGTAACAACGCTGTACTTAGTAGTTTCTAAAGTCTCAGTTTGTACTTCTTTAGCATCGCTAGCTTCTACAGCTGATTCTGGTGCACCATTGTTACAAGCTATTAAAGAGCTAGTAAGAGCAAGGGCAATAAGTTTGTTAGTGATCTTCATTTTTAAATTAGTTTTAATGTTTAAACATTGAACAAAATTACATCATATTAATTGATGCTACAAGTGCTAAACACTAAAATTACAGGAATGTTTAGAATGAATCTTGCTCATCCCTTTTCATGACTTATTCTCCTCTGATAAAAATAAGCAGGAATTAGCAGCATCATTAAAACTGGGTTTAAGACAATACGATGTAAGTGGCTTAGCAAAGAGCTGAAACCAACCGGTTTTGCCAAATACAAAAATAGGTAGCTCGGTAGTAGAACAATCAGTCCGAAAAGCAAAACAAGAAAGGCAAAACGTAGGTACTTTTTTTCATAAAACAAGCCGTATATGATAGCTATGGTAAAAAGATCATTTAGCAAATAGCGCCCTAACTTGTTCACAATAAAGGGGATACTTTCAACTTGCTTAAAATCACTGGAATAATTCAGTTCTTGGGGCCACTCTCCCTTAAATAAAACAGAGTGAAAGTCGAGATAATGCTGAAAAAAGTATACTAAAAATAAACCGATCGCCCCCACTAAAATGAACAATATACGGGTGTAGCCAAATTGCTTAAGCATTTTTGTTTGACAATTTAGTCTTCGAAGCAGTCTTTCCGTTTAAGTGCATTACCCATAGGTACCACAGTAATAGAATCGCAAGATATAAGACTGCCGTAAATCCATATTTGTGGAAAAAATGAAAAGCTCTCCCCTCCCATTCTACGTTTAAGAGACTTAATAAAAGTAAGCGGCCAATGTTAGCGAGATGAATAAATAATAATCCTGCCGGAATAAACCACAACATGTTCTTCAGTTTCCCACCAAAACCTACTACAAAAGCGGTAAAAAGAATCATAATATTTACTCCGTTGCAGCCTTCTTCCACAGAAATCGCATAGGTCTTATCGAGCCAAATACTATCGAAGGTCTGCTCCTCCTCACTCTCAATTCGTAAATGATCATCCTCAACTATTTCCGTCTCATAACCAATAGTGGATGCTGTGGAAACACAATTGAAGGCCACGAAGCGAGTGATAGGATCTAATAGCTTTCTTTCATCAAAACTGGCAATGAATAATCCATAAAGAGTGCTGAAAACCATATAGATGGCAAAAAACTTCACCAAGAATAAAATGGTGGGTTTAAACTCCTTCAGCATAAATTTACAAATCGTAATAGCGATTAAACATCTCGGTGCGTAAACCAAAAATAAGCATGCTACTTTCTTGGTTTAGCATAGCACTAGTTTTTACATTCTCACCCACTTGTGGGCTGAAGTTTCGATACCGGATACCAAGCTCCAATTTTAAGTTACTCGCCGGATTTATCAGATAAGCCGCTCGAGCTTGCAGGTAAAAGTAATTAGCACTCACCCCCTGGGCAATTTCATTGCCTAAATCCTGTTCTCTACTTTCGTAAGATAAGTAAACGTCTGAACCCCAGTTAGAACCTGAAGCATCAGCACCCATCCTACCAAAATTGAATTGCAAATCCCCTTCCCAGCGGTTTTTCTGATAGATAGCTTGGTAAATGATTTCATGGAAATTCGCACCCCAAGGGTGAGCTAGTGGGGACCCATAATGAGCGTAATTCGTTAAAATCTCACGGTGCTGATAAGTATGGGGACGAGCGGTATTGTACTCCATTCTTTGGAATAGTCCCATAACTTGAAAAGCATCATACCACTTATAGCCCAACTGGAAACCATACTTATTCACCCAACTGCCTTCTTGCGCAATAATAGATGAGAGTTGAAACTCATCTAGTACAAATTGCCCGTAAAGCATCTGCTTATTGAAAGTTTTATAGGAAAAGGCAGCGCCCAAGAGGGCATTACCATTGCGAGAACCAACGGCGAACTCTACCGGACGATAAAAGATTATGGGATTAAGAAAGCTTGCATCCAAACCTTCCATTTGCGAAGTATCTCCCACCACTATGGATTCAAATACACTGAAGTTTAAACGAGAGTTGATGTTGATACTTAGGTAATGAGAGCTTAAGTATTTGCGAGCAAAATTTTCAGGAGTAATCATCGCGTCCGGGCGTAAGTCGTACATCTGTGTCCAGAGGTTCACGTATTTAAACTTCCAAAAGGTAGTTTCAATTCGAAAGAAAGGGTAACTAAAGGCTCCATCTGATAAGAGCATTGACCGATAACCTTCCCCTAAGAAATTTCTGCCTTGACCAGCGGTGAAAACGAAAAATTCGTTGGGATTATAACTGACTTCCGCTGCCACAAAACCAAAATCGTAACCACCTTCGCCGAAACCACGCACCGGACTGCTTTGTCCAGGTATAACGTGACGACGAGCGGCATAATGACTAATGTAGTCCGCAAACCTTCCTTGGTTTTCTAAAAATGTTGAATAGAACGTTAAGTTTTTACCGATTCGGCCTTCCAACAGAAATCCGCGCATATTGATGTAGCGGTAGGCCTCTTCTCCCCCTTCTAAACCCAATTGGAAGTTTACGAGTGGGTCGATGCTTATGGCATACTTTTCCTCTTCAACCTGAACTAGGTGTTCGTGCCAAAGTTTACGGTTAAACCAAGATGCATTAGAATCATAATCCTCAGAACTTGATTCTTGTACTTCCATCATCTGCTGCTTATTAAGCGGCCTAACTGAACTGTGAAAGTCCACCTCTAATTCGTAAAGATGCGCTTCCGATTTAATATTATTGAGAAAGTTTAAGTGCTGAAAGAGGTATTGTGCTTTGGCGCTACTAATACTCAAACCGAGAAGAAGTAGACAAATCAGGGGCTTTTTCATTTAGCTTTCGAGTGAAGATCTAAAGACTCGTAAATTGAATTATTACTGATAAACTCTGGTACTAAACTTTTCAGAGATGAAACCAAAGCAATATTATCATTGGAATGCAAAGCTTGGCGCACACGTTCAATCGATAAATGAATCGCATGACCATCCATCTTATCTGTTTGGGCTATCATTATTTTAGGATGATGTGTTTCAATGGTGCTCTCCTTACCGGTGAGAAGTTCCTCATAAAGTTTTTCACCCGGACGGAGACCTACTTCCACTATTTCTACATCTCTACCCAGCTCAAAGCCAGAAAGCTTAATCATCTTTTTCGCGAGATCATAAATCTTCACCGAATCCCCCATATCAAAAACAAAAATTTCACCACCATGCCCCATAGAGCCTGCCTCTAGTACTAAATTGCAGGCCTCTGGAATAGTCATAAAATAACGAGTAATATCTTTATGGGTCAGGGTAATTGGGCCTCCCTTCTCTAACTGTCTTCTGAAAACGGGAATTACAGAACCATTAGACCCTAAGACATTACCAAAACGAGTAGTTATAAACTGAGTTCCAACTGAATCTTTCGATCCTAAACTTTGTGTATAGAGCTCAGCCGTCCGTTTGGTTGCCCCCATTACATTAGTTGGGTTCACGGCCTTATCAGTACTAACCATCACAAACTTAGACACGCCAAACTCAACCGCTAAATCCGCCACGTTTTTCGTTCCCAACACATTAACACTTACTGCTTCATAGGGATTATCTTCCATTAAAGGCACATGCTTATAGGCTGCCGCGTGAAAAATAATATCAGGACTAAAGGCCTGAAAAACTCTTTCCATTCTTAGGCGATCTCGCACATCTGCAATTACACATTCGGCGGTATCTTCAAAATCTTTAAAAACATTTTTTAACTCTAAGCTAAGCTCATACATAGGCGACTCCGCCTGATCTAAAAGAATGACCTGCTTAGGTTTATAATGTAATACTTGCCTTACAATCTCGCTACCAATTGAGCCTGCCGCACCCGTCACAAGGACTTTCTTGCCTTGTATTTCACGTTTTACATTTTGACTGTCTAATTTAATTTCTTCACGCTCCAACAAGTCTTCAATGCGAATAGACTTAATCTGCTTGGTACTCAGTTCTCCTTGTATCCAGCTATCAACAGGAGGTATAACCTTTACTTCTAGATCTAGGCTCAAACACTGGTCTACAATCTCATTTTTTCGTTTTACTGATATACCAGTTTGAATAGAGAGAATAACCTGTGCGGCTTTATTCTTACTTAAAAAAGCATCGCTTAAAGCCTTTTCATTTGATAGAATAGGAATACCCTCAATCGATTTACCAATTTTCTTTGGGTTGTCATCAATAAAGCAAACGATATCGTATTCTCGACTAGTATCGTGTTCAAGAGTATTTTTAGTAATGACTCCTGAAGCTCCCGCCCCATATATCATCACTTTGGTTGCCTTTACTTTCGATCCTGTTTGAAAACGGAAGAATAGAATTTTGACAGCAAAACGGGTCCCAATAAGTACTACAATACCAAGTAAAAAGTGAATAACCAAAATTGAGTTGGGTACTACTAGAAAACCCATATACTGCGGTTCGTAGTAAAAAGCAAGATTACTCCCGAAGGATAAAATTAAGAGTGAAATTAAACCGCCACGAAAAATTGAATACGCATCAGAGACACCAGTGTGCCTAATAACTCCCACATGAGATTTACTAATGGAAAAGCCAATTAAATAGGCAATAATAACAAAAGGCAATTTGGTGAGGATTAGACCAGAAGGAACGGAGGATACTTCGAAGTTATAAC
>Ga0136604_1000065_pt1 | contig 62786 bp, 53 predicted proteins | sample AntRauFillE10628_FD_104928 | JGI IMG/M metagenome (GOLD analysis project Ga0136604, IMG submission 104928) | Saline lake microbial communities from Rauer Islands, Antarctica - Metagenome Filla E10 #628 | ecosystem: Environmental > Aquatic > Non-marine Saline and Alkaline > Saline | place...
AAGTTTTACTCAGCATAGTAGCTACTACGCCCAAGCTAACTTAGCTTATGTAGCTGAAATTAATGATAATTTTAGTTTTAGCATAGCCTATTAATTAGAAAAAAAGTCCAATACCAATATCCAAGGTCTAAGTGCTGTCTTTAGAATGTATTTATAGAATTTATTATGAAATTTTTAGCTTAGCTGGGGCTGCAACTGGTGCCAGTCAGTGTTAAGTTGGTATTGGTGAGTTAAATTTAGCAAAGTTTCTTCAGCAAATGGTTTAGCTATAAGCTGAAGACCTAAAGGCAGGCCATTTTCAAAGCCTGCTAAGAAACTAATTGCTGGTAGCCCGGCTAAATTTGCACAATTTGTTAAAACATCATCATTATATTTGGCAGAGGAATTAGTTTTACTATCGCCTAAATCTCTTGCAGGAGCAGTATGCGTTGGAGTTAACATAACATCTACGGTATTAAAAGCGGTTAAAAATTCATTATATATAATTTTTCTTATAGCTTGCGCTTTAATTATATAGTTGTAATCATTATGCTTTTGCAATAAATGTTTGCCAATTAAAATTCTCTTTTTTACTTCAACTCCAAAATTAGCACTCCTGTTTGCTGCAATTAACTCTTTAATACTCTCACCTATGGGAGTTACTTGAAAAGCGTGGTTAGCATACTCTATACCGTTAAAATTTGCTAAATTAATAGAGCACTCGCTTGTTGCCAAAGTAAGATATACTGCCGTGCTTAAATAAATATGCGGGATATTTATGGGAACAATATGGGCTCCTAGGTTTATAAAAATTTCTTGGGCTTGTTTAAAAGAAAGATTAAGGCCTTTAGAAATTGGTAGCTCAGCAAACTCTTTAATTATACCTATTTTACAGCCAGCTAATGGCTTGTCTAAAAAATTAAGGTAATTAGGCGGGGCCATAGTTGCAGAAGTTAAATCGTTTTTATCTTTGCCTGCTATGGCTTGTAAAATAATGGCGCAATCTTGGGCGGTTTTTGCAATAGGGCCACATTGATCAAATGAATGTGCGATAGTTATCATTCCATAACGCGAGACTCTGCCAAAACTTGGTTTAAGTCCGGTGCAGCCAGATAGGGCTGCAGGCTGGCGAATAGAGCCGCCAGTGTCTGAGGCTGTTGCAGCTAAAGCAAAGCCTGCGCTTATTGCGGCAGCAGAGCCACTTGATGAGCCTCCTGGAGTTTTATTAAGTTGCCAAGGATTATGGGTAGCCCCATAATAGCTAGTTTCTCCACTAGAGCCCATCGCAAATTCATCTAAATTAGTTTTACCAAGCATAATAGCACCATGCTTTGCTAACCTAGCTATAGGGGTTGCATCAAAATTTGGTTGAAAATACTGCAGCATTTTTGAGGCGCAAGTGGTAGGAGAGTCTTTGGTGCAAAAAATATCTTTATGTAAAATAGGAATGCCTGCTAAAAAATTATTGTTTTTAGGTTTGGCATCTAATTTTTTAGCTTTAGCTTGGGCTAGCTCTTCATTTAGGTTTAAAACACTATTTATTTTTGAGTCAAATTTTTTAATGCGAGCTATAAAATATTCTAGTAGCTCTTGATAAGATAAATCCTTATTTTTCAGCTTATTATGGATTTGCAAAATTGATAAAGTATGCATAGGTTAGTACTTAGTTATAGTTATTAATCTGCATTAATCATTTATTTTTTAAGATTTTTGGAATAATTTGTTGGAGGGGTCAAACTAACAAGAGGCTCAACTGTATCAGTATCAATGTCTTTGATTAAACTGATAATCTCTAGTATCTTGTTCAAATCTTGGACTATAATGTCATCATTGAATTTTATTTTTGCAAATTTGGTAAGCTGTTTAACATCTTGTAAAGTTAGCATGGAATGAAAATCCGGTGGCAAAGGTAACAGTTATAGCATAGCTAAGTTGCTCTAAACTGCTAAGGTTGATAAATTGTACAATATTATAAATGGGTTGGGTAATAGTTATGTTTAAATCATTAAGAGGACTAGTTACAGAAGATCTTTCTATAGATCTAGGTACTGCTAACACGTTAATATATGTTAGAAATCAAGGAGTTGTTCTCGATGAGCCTTCAGTTGTAGCAATACGCATGGAAAAATCTGCCGGTGGCCAAAAAACCGTAGCTGCTGTGGGTTGGGAAGCTAAACGTATGCTAGGGCGGACTCCTGGCAATATTACAGCTATTCGTCCATTAAAAGATGGTGTAATAGCTGATTTTCATGTTACAGAAAAAATGCTATTACATTTTATTAATAAAGTGCATAAAAATCGTTTTTTGCGCCCAAGCCCCAGAGTCTTGATTTGTGTCCCTTGTGGCTCTACTCAAGTTGAGCGCAGAGCTATTCGTGAATCAGCTTTAGGTGCAGGTGCGCGCGAAGTATATTTAATAGAGGAGCCTATGGCTGCAGCTATTGGCGCTGGTATGCCAGTAGAACAAGCTAGTGGTTCTATGGTAGTAGATATTGGTGGTGGCACCACAGAAGTTGCTATCATTTCCTTAAGTGGCGTAGTGTATTCAGCTTCTGCAAGAGTTGGCGGGGATAGATTTGATGAATCAATAGTTAACTATGTACGCCGAAATTATGGAACATTAATTGGTGAAGCTACAGCTGAGCGCATTAAGCAAGAAATAGGTACAGCTTTTCCAGGTACTGAAGTTAGAGAAATTGAAGTTCGTGGGCGCAATATTGCAGAAGGAGTGCCGCGGAGCTTTACTTTAAATAGCAATGAAATTTTAGAAGCAATGCAAGAGCCACTTTCTGGAATAGTTGATGCTGTCCGAGTAGCTTTAGAGCAAGCCCCACCCGAGCTTGCGGCCGATATTGCAGAAAGAGGTCTAGTATTAACCGGTGGTGGTGCCTTGCTTCGTGATTTAGATCGCTTATTAATGGAAGAAACCGGGCTCCCGGTCATTGTTGCAGAAGATCCATTAACTTGCGTAGCGCGTGGAGGGGGTAGAGCTCTAGAGATGATGGATGAGTTAGGTGGAGATCTATTATCTACTGAATAGAGGATAAATCATTAGTACTATTTTTGTCCGAGGGCCATCGCAGGGGCTAAGATTAGTCGTTGCTTGTTCATTAGCGTTGGCTCTAATAATATCAGACTCTAAATTATCGCGTTTTCATATGTTACGCGAAAGCTTAGATGTTATTGTTTATCCTATTCATAAGCTTGTTGACCTTCCTGTAAGTTATCTAGAGCAGGTTAGAATGTTTTTTATTTCACATACTAATTTGTTGCGGGAAAATTATTTGATTAAAGAGCAACATTTAGAATTAGAAGTAGCCCTACAAAAGATGGTGGCATTAAAGCGTGAAAATAATGAACTTAGAGATTTATTGCAAGCAGCGCATGGTTATGAAGAAAAATACAGTGCTGCAGATATTATTCAATTAGACCCCAATCCATTTGTGCAGCAAGTTATAATAAATAAAGGTGTCAAAGATGGGGTAGAAGCTGGGCAAGTTGTAGTTGATAAACACGGCGTATTAGGTGTATTGCTAAATGCTGGCGCATATACTTCTCGTGTTATGTTAGTAACTGAAACGGTAAATGCTATACCTGTTGAAAATATACGTACCGGGATGCGGGCTATTGCTATGGGTACTAAAGATGAAATGGCGCTTAAGTATGTAACTAATACTGTAGATGTGCTTGAAGGTGATTTATTTGTAACTTCTGGGCTTGGTGGTAAGTACCCTCATGGGTATCCCGTTGCTAAAGTTAAAAAAATTAATAATGATTCTGCGCGGCCTTTCGCCCAAATTCAATTACAACCTGTAGCTGAACTAAACAAAACGCGGCACGTTATGTTAATTAAAAAGATGCCTGAGAAGATAAGTGCGGAAAAATAGTAGTTTATATGCGTATACATTAGTAGCTTTAAGTGTTTTTTTTGCATGTTGTATTTTAATATTACCTCTACCACGTTACTTATCTTTGATTAAGCCAGATTTATTATGTTTAGTTTTAATCTATTGGGTTGCTAATTTACAAGAACGCGATGGTATTAGCCTTAGTTTTATAACTGGAATATTAGTCGATTTATTAACAGGGGTAACATTAGGTGTTAATGCTTTTTCTTTTAGCTTAATGGCTTTTTTAACTATAAATATGCGCATGCGTTTGCGCTTATATGGAGTCTCTTCTCAAATTTTAGTAGTTTGTTTTTTAGTAACGGTTAATCGAATTTCATTATTACTATTTATGTTAATAATAAATAAAGTTAAATTTTCATTTATTAATTTACTACCAATTGTAGCTACAATTGGTATTTGGCCTTTGGTTTATACAGTTTTAAGTAATTATCAAAAAAATTTACGCATAAGCTAAAAGTGAGCTGGTAATGCCAAAAAAGCGTAATCGCATTTTAATTTCAGTAGCCTTAACTATTTTAATTATTATATCGTTAATGGCGGTTACGGCTGTTATTATTAAATTACAAACAGAAAGTTTTTTGCAGCAATTAGCCCCAAATTTATCTAAAATTTTAAATCAAAATGTAGCTATAGAGCGATTGCGTTATGATTGGGATGGATTAGATATTAACATTGACATTGAGCAATTATTAGTTAAAGACTTAACTACTGATATACCTGTTTTTATGTTAGGCCATGTATATGGGAAACTCTCGCCTATAGGCTCAATGTTATCTTTAAACTTAAGATTTAAGAGCTTAACGGTAGATAATCCTGTTATTTATGCAAAATGGCGTGAAGGTCATAATTTATCGGTAGTAGGTTTGTTGGGACAAGCTGTGGCAGGTAGCACCGACCCTACCCCAGTAATTAATTTTTTATTAGGGCAAAAAAGCCTAAAAATTAATAACGCGAAGCTTACTTTACAAGTAGATGAAAATGAGATTATTCCGCTTGATCGCATCAATATGCAAATAGTTGAGCAAAGTTATAATGATACAAGTTTGGCAGCTACTGGACACCTTATTAGTAATGATGATGCTGAATTTAAATTAAACGGCAAATACTTAAATAAAACTATTTTAGAGTTAAATACTAAAATAGAATTTGTTGAAGTTGATAAAATATCCGCTTTATTTCCTAATAGCTTACCCCAAATGCGAGGCTTGCTATTAAATACTATCGCGGGCTTGCGTATTAATAAAGGCATAATTGAAAAGTTTCATACTAACATTAGTTTAGATAATATATCTTTGGCAAATAATCTTAATTTTAAAGATGGTAAATTAATTATTGATTACAATTTATTAGCAAAAAAAGGAGAGCTTAAATTATTTGACCTAAAAGTTAAAGATTTGAATAATTCTGCGCATCAATTACATATTAAAAACATAACCTCTATGCTTAAAGTAAGTAAAAACTTAATAGAATCCGATAAAATTAAAGGTAAAATTGATGATTTTGAATTATTAGCTAAAGCACGCTTAGGGCATGATAAAAATGGCATTAATTATTTAATAACTTTGGCAGAGTTTAATAATCTTAATATTCAAGATGCAAAAAAGTGGCTATCTCCTAATTTTTTGCCCAAAAAAACTTATGATTGGCTAATAAGTGCCTTGCAAGGCGGAAAAATTAAAAGATTATATGCAAAAATTGATAATGAAGATAAAATAATAGAAACTGATTTTGAAGATACAACACTAAATTATGCTACAAAGTGGCCAGCAATAACTAACTTAAATACTACCTTATCTTACAACAATGGCATATTATCTTTTAATCAATCCAATGCTACCATGTTGGGAGTAACACTTAATGTAGACAATGCAATATTTTCTAATATTGGAAGTGATAAATTTAAGCGCTTGAGAATACATGGTCAGGTTGATACAAAATTAGCATATGGTGTGAGCTATTTAAATGCTACTCCCCTTAAAGAATCAATTGGTTCTAAGCTTGAATTATTTGAGCCTACTGGCAATATGGCATTAGATTTAAATTTAGATTTAGTTTTTGAAGATAAAGAACCAGTTGTTTTAGTAAATGGCATAATGTCAATTTTTGATTCCAAAATTAATATACCAGATACTAGTCTTTCTTTAAATAAAATTAATGGCACCTTTAGGTTCAACAATTATGGCACCTTTGTTAATGATTTATCATTAGAGCTTTTTGACAAAGTCACAGTTGCAAATTTAAATTTAGATAAAAATGCTAATGATAATTTCAACTTCAATTTAACTACAGCAATTTCTGTTGATAATTTGTTAGAATTAATACCAGATATAGACCCAAATAAAATCAAAGGGGAGGCTCTATTTAAGGCATCTCTAGATGTACCCTGGTCAAGCAAAGTAGAGCAAAATATCCTTACCTTAAATAGTGATTTGATTGGTTTAAGTCTTGATTATCCTTTTCCAATCAATAAGCTTAAAGAAGATAAAGATGCTATAGAAATTAAATATTTTTTCTCAGGTAATAAACCAGATATTATTAAAACTAAATTTCGTGGATACAATCTAGATTATTATCCTGACAATAAGCTTATAGATATAGAAGGTGATTTACTTTCTGGCAAAGTAACATTTCTTAGTAATAATATTAGTATGGATTTGTTAAAATTAGATTTGACCAAAGCCGAATTAAACAAAAACTCCCTTGCAAATGAATTTAAAAAAATTGAAAAATTAGCGGCTTTTGATATTAAATGCGCTAAATTACTAACTTCTAAAGGCGAGTTTGAAGATTTATCCTTAAATTTAGTGCCACGTCAGTATGGTTACCAAATTGTAAATTTTAAAACTGACAGCAAACATTTTAATTTGCAAACTACAGGTAAATGGGAATTTATAGATAAAGAATTACTTGAAATAAACGGTATTTTAAAATCTTCTAATTTATCTCTAGCGTTACAATCTATGGATATCCAAACCAATCTCACAAGCGCTAGCGGAGAAATTACCTTTAAAAATACTGTTTATGGAAAAATTTCAGATTTTAATATAAATAACATCAAAAGCATCGCGCGCTTAGATTTATACAATGGTTCTATTAAAGATATTAATCCAGGTTTAGGGAGAATTTTAGGGTTGCTAAGTATTGAGAGTATTAAGCGACGATTACAGCTAGATTTTGAAGATGTATTTAGTAGTGGTTTAGCATTTGATAGGTTATATGGGGATTTCAAATTAAATAAGGGGTTGCTTACTACTAATAATTTGAACATAGAGGTGCCATCAGCTAAAATCGCTTTGGCAGGTAACACCTATTTACCTGAGAACTCTCTAGATTTATCCTTGCTTATTATTCCCCAGATAGGGGCCAGCTTGCCAATTGTAAGTGCGGTAGCTGGGGGTAATCCAACCTTAGGTGCTTTGGTGTGGCTATTTGATAAAACTAGTGGTTTAAAGATTAGCGAAATAGCTAAGCTAGAGTATAAAGTTACCGGCACCTTAGATGAGCCAGAAATAAAAGAACTTTAAATTAATTAGTTTAAATTTAGCATACCCAGCAAACACCTGGTGTTTTAGGTCAACTTTTTGTAAGCTATTGTTCTAAACTTAAAATTATCGGGTAAAGCAGTTTAATATTATGTTAATTAGAGAAAGAATAGTCTACAATGCCATTTTTGTGTCAATAATTGCAGTTATTATTGCAGCTATTGTTGTCGGTGGTTTATCTTATAGACGCGCTAAAAATGCTATTTACCAGCAGGTTGAAGATAAATTATTAGTCCTAAGAAATATTAAAACTGATCAAATTACTAATTATCTAGAAACCATTTCTAAGCAAAATGTTTCTTTTTCTAACAATCTTACTGTTGTACAAGCTTTAAAAGATTTTTCTACCACTTTTCCTAATTACTTAATTGAATATGAGGCTAAAGCTAATAATATTGAATTCAAAAAAGACGTTATTAATCTTTATTTGCGCTCATATGCGCAAAATTATGCCAAACTTAATGGTGGTTTAGTATTTAATGTAAGTAAATTTTTAAATTATATTGATGAGACTTCTTTCGCATTGCAATATAATTATATACTTAAAAATCCTAATCCTATTAACGAAAAAGATAAATTAGATTTTTCTAATGATGGTACCTCATATTCACAAAAACATAAGCAGCACCATGAGTCATTGCGTAAATTTAAAGAACGATTTGGTTTAAAAGATATTATTCTAGTAGATATTGATGGTAACGTTGTGTATACAGTAAACAAAGAAATTGATTTTACAACTTCTTTAGTGACAGGCCCGTATGCTTTTGATGCTGTAGGCTTAGTTTATAAAAAAGCTGTAAATTTTTCCTCTACGGAAGATTTCTTAATTTCAGATTTTGCGCCCCATTTACCAGCATATGATATGCCAGCTTCTTTTATTGCAAGCCCTGTATTTGATGGTGAAAAAAAAATAGGGGTTTTAATCTTCCAACTTGATGTTAGCAAAATCAATCAAATTATGACTTCCAACCAAGATTGGGATAAAATTGGTTTAGGTAATACAGGAGAATCTTATTTAATTGCTAAAGACAATACTATGCGCTCGATGAGTAGATTTTTCCTAGAAAATTCAGATGATTATTTTAAACAATTAAAAAAAGCAGGTTATAGTTCTGATCAACTGGCAGTTATGCGCGCCCAGAACACAAGCATAGGTATTCAAGCAATAAATACTAAAGCTTCTAGTCAATTAGCAGAAAATAAGTCAGGCAGCGGTAGCTATGTAGATTATCGTAAACAAAAAGTTATAGGTAGTTATGCCCCTTTTAGATTTAATACTTTGCAATGGTCAGTTATTTGTGAAATTGATGAATCCGAAGCTTTAGCTAGTATCAAACAATTATCTTTTAAAATCAAAATCTATACCTTGATAACTATTTTCGGAGTATCCTTTATTGCAAGTATATTTGCAGTGGGCTTATCTCAACAAATTACTAGCAGAATATCTAGCTTAAGTAAAATTATTGATAAACTTGCTAAAACTCAAGATTTATCTCAACGTATTCAAATTAAAACTGAAGATGAACTAAAAGAGATGGGGGACGCTATTAATAGCTTATTAAATAGCTTACAAAATGCTTTAAAAGAAACAGTAGCAATTGATCGTAAATCACGTAAAGATAGAGCCACTAACACTTCTGCAAAAACTCCAGACTCAATTGATGAGCTATCGCAGCGCTTGGATTCTTTAGCTGAGCAATTTAAATTTTTAGAAGAAGAAGAAGATAAAAAGCGAGACTGGTAAATTATGCTAGCTAGATGAGCTGGATATATAGGCAAAGGCCGAATGATTATGAATCGATTCAAAATTTTCCGCGCTAATACTAAAATTGCTTATATTTGGTAAGTTAGCTATGGCTTGATATATATCTCGCACTATATCTTCTACAAATTTTGCATTTTCAAAAGCTTTTTCTGTCACATATTTTTCATCAGCTCTTTTTAAAGTCCCATATAACTCGCAAGATGCTTGTTGTTCTACTACATGAATTAGATTAGGTAAATCTAATTCATGGGTGCTCTCTATTGATAAGGAGATTTGGGAGCGTTGGTTATGAGCGCCATATTTCGATATTTCTTTTGAACATGGACACAAAGTTGTTACCGGAATTTTTAATGTATTAGTACAATGATAATTTTGACCATATTTAGCAGCTTGTACCTTAAATTTATAATCTAAAAAACTTGTGGTGCCAGATATTGGTGCAGTTTTTTTTATAAAAAAATCACCTTTAATCTCTATAAAAGAATTAGTTACTTGTAATTTATCTTGAATTAAACTTAAAATTTCTGTTAAATCATTATGTTGTATTTGCCATTCTTTTAAATGCAGTATTTCTAAAAACCGCGACATATGAGTGCCGCGTTGCGTTTTATCCAAATTACATAGCATAGTAATGTCAGCCTGCACATGTTGCATTGCTCCATTAAGTTCTATTTGCATAGGGTGTTTTACCCCTTTTACGCCTACTTGATTAATAGTTAATAAAGCTCGGTTATTTATGGAATCTTGTAAGTCAATCATGTTTACCTATTGTGATTGTTTATCTTGGAGAATTTCACGATATTTATCATGGGAAATTAATTCTGCTTTATTTTCAATTAAATCAGTAAATAAAATTCCTTGAGTGTGATCAATTTCATGCTGAATTACACGTGCTAAAAAGCCATGAGCCACCCCAGTAATCTTAGTACCTGCTAAATCGTAGGCTTCATATTGTATAGTGTCATAACGGGGGACAGGGCCTGTGAGGTTGTTCACAGAAAAGCAAGCTTCATAATCTATAGTTTTTGCTGTACCTACAGCTTCATATGTTGCATTAAGCCACAAGGTTTTTTCCATGGTGTCAATTATATCATTGCGGGGGGCTTGTAATTTTGTTTCATCTGCAGCAGGTACGGCAAAAACAATTGCTTGAATTGGAAAACCAATTTGAACAGCAGCTAACCCTGCAATATTTTCTTCCGCCTCATATTTTGCCACAAGCAAGTCTAGCATTTCTTTATCTGTGGTGGATAAGGGGAATTCTATCTGGCGCGAGGTTTTTTTTAATAAATCACTTTGAGCTTTGGCCGATTTATTAATTACTACGTAATCTGGTAAGCTAGACATTCAAACCCCCTTTAAACTAAAAATTGCAATAATAATAATAAAGATAAATAGGTTTCTTCTTTATTTAATTTTCCTATCAATTTATTAATTGCCTACTCTATTATATATCGATGTGCATGTATAGCAGGTAAGAACGGCTCTTGACAAATTTTCACATCACTACGTTGGCCACGCTCAGGATTTTTATCTCTATCGGTTTTTGGAGGTTTGTATTGGGGCAATTGTGGATTTGCAACACTATGTAAGTAAAAAATAGGCACCGGTCCTTTTACCATAACTCTGTCAGTTACATCGCCAGTTTTAAATACTAAATTGGCCCGTAAATGTGGGGCTAATTCTTGAATAATTGCCAATTTTTCATCTGCTGCTATGGTGTCAAGCTTGCTTAGCTGGGTCATAATGCCGCTATCTTGCCCAAGCTTAATAAGCAATTCTCGAGCTTGGGCTACCGAAATTTTTTTAATAGAGCGTGTATGAGCCCAGGTCCAAGATATTTTGCTGGGTCTTTCAGTATAATAGGGTATTTGTCGGTAACATTGCTTTAAATGTAAACGAGACAGACCCATACGCCGCATTTTAGCCGCAAATTCAGGATCGCGACTTTCTAAAATTTTTTCAATAGCCAAATTAAGTTCACTGTTTTTTTTAAAAGAATAATTATCTAGGTTGCGTAGCATTAAAATTTTCTCTTTAAAATCTATTTTACTTAGATTAAGTTTTTCTATCATATCAAGCGTTGCTTGGCTGCTTGCAACAAGACCGCAACCTATAAGTATTTCTCTTGGCTCCTGAGCTGCAAGGTATTCTAATTGAGAAATGAAACTATAAGCTTTTTCCCTATCATTATTAGTATTAATGGTAAATATCGGAGATAGGGATTCAAATACACAAGGCAGATTTTTGTCTAGGATACATACATTGTAGTGTAACTGTTCTAAAGTTTCTAATAACTTAGAAAAGGCATGTAATACATCTATGCACAGCTCAGATAGCGTTGGAGCTATTATAGTTTGATTCACCAAATTCTCCCATAATTAAATTAAAATAATACTATATTGTTGTTTTACTCATGCTAGCCATAAAATCAGCATAAGTTATTTTTAAAATATCAAGATCTGGACCAGGGTAAATATCATAAAAAGCATGTGGAGCGTTGGTTACATGGGCCCAAACCTTATCTCCATAACTATAATGCCACCATTCATATCCGTAATTAATTAAACCAGCTTTGGCTGTGGCATTTAGTAATAATAATCTATTATTTTGCTGTTTTTGGCTTAAATTTTCTGCAAAAGTTTGTTGTTGAAGATTATCTCCAAAAATAGTGTCAAATTTACCTAAGTCTAATAATTCTTTTGTGCCATTGGTGTTAATTGTAAACAGATGAATATCGATAGCGGCCCCAGTACTGTGTACAGGTATATTATTTATATAAGGTGACACTGAAATACAGGTCTGAGCGTAAGCTATATCTGGCTCTTTAATAATTGCTAAAGTTTCTAAAAATTTTTTATCAAAATATTTTTTTTGAATACTTAAAGGACGTAGGCCCTCAAAATAAGCAATACCCACATTGGCTGGTAGAATTTCTAGCATTAGTCGCAAACGCTCATATATTCCTGTGCGTACTTGAGAATATTCTGGGAAATCATTTTGGTATATAGGATCAAATTTTGCTAAAGCTTGTAATCTAGGGTTGGTTATTTGGGCCAAATCCACCATGATTTCATCTGTAGCTAATATTTTTATAGATGTTATGGCTTTATTGGTTATAGGTAAATATGATACTGAATTAAGTATATGCGTGTCTACTTTAATATTTGGCCAAGATTTGGCAGCTACGACATTGGATAAAATATTTTTTTCAAGCATGCACCTATCCATCAAGCTGTTTATTAAGGTATTTTACTATAATTATTATAATATAAGCTAGTTATTTATAAGGCGTTAGTTCTTATTTAAATTTGGCTTAAATACATTAAAGCATAATTATTTAATATTTTAATTAAAATAAATATTAAAGATGGGCTCAACTGGTTTCCTAAAACCCTAAAAAATTTGAAAAATTTGCCACATTACCTGTCTATTTTTATAAATAATCAGCATGTTATTTAGTTAAATTAGTATTGTAAAAAGTGGAAGAAGCTGCGAAAATAAGGCCATTTATAATTGCAGGTTGACAAAAAATGTTAGGTATTTACGGCAGGGCCAAAAAAATGACGCATAAAATAGGCAATCCCGTGGAATATAGCTTGGTCTTAGGCGAGCATCACTATCCAATTAATGAATTTATTGGTAGTGACTTTAGCTTGCAATTCACCGGCAACATACATTGCGTGGCTTGCAATCGCCAAATTAGCAAAGCTTATCAGCAAGGATTTTGTTTTCCTTGCACTCAACGTTTGGCTCAATGTGATTTGTGTATTTTAAAGCCGCATTTGTGCCATTTTGATGCCGGAACATGTCGTGAACCCCAGTGGGGAGATAAGCATTGCAATACTGCCCATATTGTATATTTAGCAAATACCTCTGGCTTAAAAATTGGGGTTACTCGGGCTAGCCAAATTCCTACTCGGTGGATAGATCAAGGAGCGCACCAAGCTTTACCTATTTTTAAAGTCAAAAGGCGGCTTCAGGCGGGCTTAATTGAAGAATTAATAGCAACTAAAATTAATGATAGAACTAATTGGCGTAATATGCTTAAAGGTCTAGCTCCTACGCTAGATTTAGCTGCAGAGCGCGATCTTATTTTTAGTGAATTTGCTGGCAAAATACAAGCAATAGCCCAACGTTTTAATTTTGGTGATATAGAATTTTTAACTAACGAGGAAGTTGTCGATTTAAAATATCCAGTTCATACATATCCGCAAAAGATTAATAGTTTAAATTTAGCTAAAACCCCTTTGATAACAAATAAGTTATTAGGTATAAAAGGGCAATATCTTATATTTGAGCATGGGGTGCTTAATATAAGAAACTATACGGGGTATGAGCTTGCTATCTAAAATATTTAATGCCAGTCTTATTTATGCTGCCAGTGCTATAGGGGCTGGTATGTTAATGTTGCCTACAATCGCCGGTCTATTTGGGATTGTGCCAGCATTAATCATAGCAACTTGTTGTGCTTTATATATGGGCTTAACAGCATGCATGTTAGCTGAGATGTATTTTTGGTTCGACACAGAGATAAACTTAGTTAGCTTAGCCCAATATACTTTAGGCAAAGCTGGGGTTTATGTAGTTTTGGCTGCCTATTTATTTTTGTTTTTTTGTTTAATTATTGCCTATTTAGCTAAAGGTGGAGATTTGCTAAATACCTTTATACCTGCAAGCCTTGGTTTGCCTGCAGCAACCGGCGCCACCCTTTTAGCATTATGCTCTTTAATTTTTTCTATATATGATATTAAGTTTTTAAGTAAATTTAATATTGTTTGTACCTTTGGGTTATTATTAGCTTTTGTTTTAATGATCCTTTTATCAATTAAATATTTTTCTTTAGAAAATATTGCTCACGTGTCTTGGTCTGGTTCTTATTTTTTAATTCCATTTATGGTAACTTCTTTTGGTTTTCATAATATGATTGGTACTGTCAAAAATAAGTATTTACCTAAATCTCTAGAGCAAAATATTTTGAGTTGCATTTTAGGTACAATTATTCCTTTGTTAATTTACATTGTTTGGATTAGTGCAGTATTAGGTGTAGTTCCCTTAACTGGTAAATATGGAATTTTAGCCTCATATAAACAAGGTTTAATTATAGTCGAGCCTTTAGGTGCTATTGTGCGTTCACGTTTAATTGGAACGCTAGCTCAAGCTTTTGCATTATTGGCCATAATTACTTCATTAGTTCCGCAAACTTTGAGTTTAAAAGATTTTATTTTAGATGCGACAAATTTACCTCGAATTTATCAGAATAAAATTTTAATTTCTTTTACGGTACTCTTAACTGCATTATATGCCTCTCAAGCTCATCCTTATATTTTTGAAAGATCGCTAGAGTTAGCTGGGACCTATGCCGCATTAACTTTATTTGGAGTTCTACCACCTTTAATGCTATATAAAGGGAGATATAAGTTAAATCTAGCCCAGGGACATGCCCAAATTAGAGTTGGCAAAAAAAGTATATATTTAACTAGTGGTGCGGCCATTTTTTTGATAATAGCTAAATTTTTTGGGATCATGAGTTTTAATCTACATTAAAATAAACTTGTTAACTACATGAGCTGTGCTTAACTTATTAATAATAGGATAAAGGTTGCTTATGGAAGATAATGTACTATTTGCTTTATATTTAACTGTATTAGCAGGCCTTAGCACTGGAATTGGCAGTGCTATTGCATTTTTTACTAAAAGGACTAACCATAAATTCTTATCTTTTTCTCTAGGTCTATCAGCAGGAGTTATGATTTATGTATCTCTTGTTGAAATTTTTGCAAAGGCAAGGATAGATTTGGAGCTTATTTACGGTGCCAATATAGGTTATTGGTATACGGTGTTAGCTTTTTTCTCTGGTTTACTAGCTGCTGCTATAATTGATAAATTAATCCCCGCCATGCACAACCCCCATGAAATACACTTGCAAGAAGAAATGCACGATGAGCAGCTAGCACTTAAGTATAGGGGGTTAAAGCGCACAGGCATGTTTATGGCTGCAGCTATTACTATTCATAATTTTCCAGAAGGTCTGGCAACCTTTATTGCAGCTTTGCAAGACCCTCAAGCTGGGGTAGCGATAGCTTTTGCTATTGCAATCCATAACATTCCAGAGGGAATTTCGGTATCTGTGCCAATTTACTATGCTACAGGCAGTAGAAGGAAAGCTTTTATTTATTCATTAATGTCAGGTTTAGCTGAGCCTTTAGGAGCTATTTTTGGTTATTTAGTGCTACTACCTATAATGCAACCAGCGGTAATGGGGGTGGCTTTTGCGATGGTGGCTGGCATTATGGTCTTTATTTCAGTTGATGAGTTATTGCCGGCAGCACGTGAATATGGTGAGCATCATGTGTCAATTTATGGTTTTATTTGTGGGATGGGCATTATGGCTTTAAGTTTATTGCTATTAAATACGGCTTAGTTTTAATCACTTTCTATAGAAAAGCTAACGTCAGCTCCTTTGCCTTCAGTACCATGCTCCACACCTAAAGTTAAATACTGCCCTAAATTCCACTTAAGGCTTATGCTATCTTTAGCTTCTTTTAAGCTGCGCTGGTATTGCACATAAAAATGCCTACCAAGTTGTTTGCCAACTAAAATATTTTTATTTTTGAATGAATCGCCAATTTGATCTGAAAAAAAGTCGGGCTCATCTGCGCCCTCTTCTACAATACTTATTTCAGAAAAACTAAGGATTTTAGTTAGGTCTTCGGGGAGCATCATGCCGCTACCGGCAGCAATAACCTGCGCAATTGCTTTGTCGCTCCCACCAGAAATTCCATTTTCAGTAATAATAGGTGAGTCTGTGGTGCCTTGGATAAAAATTCCTTGATTATTTAAATGCTTATCTGCGCTAGTTATTTTTGACATTTTAATATCTAAGCATGGATTAGTTAGCAAAGTCCCAGCTGGATAAATTAAGCGTCCTTGTTCTATATATAAAGTTTGCCCGGGTAAATTAAAAGCACCTTTTTTTAAAGAAATATAGCCATCACCAATTAAGGCGCCATTTTCTTGAGTAATATTTAGTTTGCCATTAATCGCAGTATTTAAATTAAATCCTATAAATCTAACATGGTTGTTAATATTTAAGTAGATATTAGGCTTAATTGCTATTTTTTTCTCACTAGTGGTGGGGTTATCATCCACAAAAACTACATCTTCAGATTTTACAATTTGGTGGGGTCTTGGTTTGAATTCGATTTTACCTTTTTCAACATCAACATTGCCGACAATGTTAAGTTCTTTTTTTTGCGGTGTGTATTCTAGTTCTAATTCTGAAGAAGCAGTTAAGTTTTTGCCATTTATATCAATGAATTCTAGCTCACTTGCTTTAAAGTATAGTTTATTTTCAATTAATCCGTTTTTAGATTGTAAAAATCCCTCAAAATTAAAATCACCTTTACCATTTTTTTCTTTGCCATAGCCTTCAAAGTAGAACTTATTTTGTTTGTTGTTAACGATACGCATATTTAATGGGTAAATTTTAATACCTAAATTGGGTATAGTCGCTCTTACCTCGGATAAATAAGTTTCACTTAAAAATGATGGGTTGTTAATTTTTCCTTGAAGCTTGATGCTGCTCTCTAATTGTCCATTAACTCGAGAAAATTTAGATGATAAAGCATCAATAAAGTTTAAATTATTAAGTTTAAATTCTATTTTACCATTTATATTTTCATTGTTAAGTAATTTAATTTCAGCAATTAAATTTAAAAAATCACTGCCACCGTTAATTTTTAATAAGTTTTTATTGATGCTATTAATAAAAGTATTAGAGTAGTTATCTTCTAAATATTGATGCTTAACAACTAAAGTATTATTACTAAAATCACCGTTTATTCCTAAAGTAAAATTATTAGCTTCAGCTAGAGAATTTTTAATTTGTGCAATACTTAATTTAACATCTATTGCCTCGGTAGATTTTAAGCTTAAAGGCAAATAAATATTTGCCTTGGTGTTATTTAATGTAACATCTTTAAACATAAGATTATTAGATGTTAAGTTAAGCTGTAAATAGGGCGCGCTATCTAATTTTCTTATTTTCCCAGTAGCATATAGCGAGCCCCACAGATTTAGTGCGGTTAAATCTTGGATGGCAATATTTATATTAAAATCATCCTTGTAGCGTGATAGTTCAATATTATTGTGTGAATTGCGCAAATTAAAGCTATTAACCATTAGCTTAGTAAGACTGTCTTGTTTGCTAGAAAATAATGCATTAAGCATTAATTCTTCATTATTTAATTTACCAATGGCCTCAACATTAAACCACAATCTATTTTTTACGTAATCAAAGTTTATATTTAGGTAGTTTAAGTTAATTTGGAGGTTAGGTTGAGTTTTATTGGTGATTTGCGCTTGTTTAATGGCAACTATCTTGGCTATTAAGTCAAAATCTAGCTGAGTAAGTTGGACGCTATAGTTTTGTTTGTTGTAATACACTATATTTTTTAAACTAATTCCATGCAAAAAGCTGCCTTCAATAGCTTCGGCTTTAATTTTGCCTGGAATTAATAAAAAAGTTGTATTTAAACATAATTTAGCGCCAATATTGGTACCAAGAACGGCGATTAGCATGCTAAGAAAGCATAAAAATATGTAGGTTAGGTTTCTAATGTGGCGCGCTAAGTTCATAGAATTTATGATACAATATTTGCTCCAAACTAGCTAGTAATTTAGCTATCTTTGTGTTATTTTTGGCTTTGCTAGTCTACAATTCAGTGCCAAAAGTTATATGAAAACGAAATTCATCCTTTTTTGCAAAATTTAAGGGTTTAGCTATATCAAATTTTAATGAGCCTATAGGCGTTTGGTAGCGCAGACCCACACCTATACCAACGCCAAATTCAGGTTTTAATTGGTCTAATGCATTGCCTGAGTCCATAAAAGTTGCTAATCCGAAATTTTTATAAACATAACGCTCAAATTCAATACTAGTTGTGGCTAAATATTTGCCACCTACCACTACTTCATCGCCTTTTCTGTCGATGCCTTTGGGACCTAAGTCTTGATAGCCATAGCCTCTAACGCTTGAGTCACCACCTGCGTAAAAACGCAGGCTTGGTGGTAGTTCTGTAAAGTTTTGACTGTCTACTAAAATCATACCAAAGCCTAGTTTGAAAATTAATTTATTTAATTTGTTGGCGTTGTAGATAATTTTTTTAGTATTTATCTCAAATTGGCCCACACTTACATCTGAGCCAAAATCTTGCACTGCAAAGCGCACATAGCTATCTATGCGCTGATGTCTGTCTGGGCGAGTGAAGCTAAGATTAAAAGTTGGCAACAAAAAGCTTTTAGTTCTACTAGATTCACCTAGTAATAATCTAAATTTTTCACTAAAGTAATTTAAGCTGTAGCTAACTTGCGTATTGCCGCGAGTTTGGTATTTAGCTAAAGCCACTTCACTTTTAAGACTATAGCGGTCTATATCAACTTGGGTTTCACAGATATTGGCCCCAATAATATATCTATCATTGGGAGCGCGTTTGCCAGGTATTATATAATTAACCGTAGCATTAGTTTTAATTTCAGATAAGCTCAAGTAAGTGTCTAATTTATGTCCTGGGTATCCAAGGCGAGTACGTAACCAATTCACACTTCCTCGAGCCCCAGTATCAGTGCCATAGCCTAAACTAAAAGTGTATTTATTTTGAGGTTTTGCCTCGAGCACTACACTAATTGGTACATACAATTGTTTTTTATTAAATTCTGGTTGTGGGGAGATTCTAATTTTTCTAAATAAATCTGCATTTTCAAGATTTTCTTGTAGTTTGAAAATTTTGTCTAATGAATAACCATCACCATAGGCAAAAGGTAAATATCTATTTAATAAAGATTCTTTATATTGAGTTCCACTAAATTGGACGGTCCCAAATTTATAACGTTTTTGCGAGTCAACTTTAAAAATTATCTTAGCTTTGTGCGTATTCCTATCTATTTGGATTTCATTTATGATAAAAGAGCAATCAAAATAACCAAAATATTTAAATTTATTCAGTATTTTATATTTTACCTCTTCATATTTTTTATGGGATAAATTTGTATTAATTTGAAAATTTTTTAATATATTCCTAATTTCTTTATTAAGGTTATAGTCATCTTTTGCAGGACCTACTATTTCCCAGACAACTTCTTCTAAAATAACAGCAGGTCCAGAATCTACCTGAAATTCTATAAGCCATTTGTTACGAGTTTTGCGTATATGCTTGCTAACTTGCGAGTTATAAAAACCATAACTTTCAAGTAAACTTTTAATTTCGTTAGATGAAATATCATATAAATGCTTAACGCTGCGCTCAGTTAAATCATCATTTTCATCGCGAGTATATGATTTTAGCTCTTCTAGAATTTGTTGCTCTAATTCGGCTGAGACTCCTTGAACATTGATTTCAAGTTCTAAAGCTTGAGTGCTAAAATTAATAATTAAGCATAAGTAAATTAAATATTTTAAGTGTTTAGGGGAGAGTTTAGTTAAAAAATTATATTTTTTGAATAACATTTAAGCCATCAGCCATTGTGATAAAAATATTGTTAACTCGATTATCCAAGGCCACATGCTTATTAAACCTATCCATTTGTTTGCCTCGCCTATCGCCATTAAAAATCTTATAATCCGCTAATGCATTATCTATAACTATAATTCCATTAGGTGCTACTTTAGGTAGCAACATTTCATAATATTCTACTAGAGCTTGTTTGTCTGCATCAACAAAAGCAAAGTCAATATTAGAAGTAACATCTGCAATAGTTTGCGCTGCATGTTGATGTTTTAAGGTTATTTTGTCTGTTAAATTTGCTCGATTAATATATTTTTGGGCGACTTTAAGGGTGGCAATATTAACATCGCAGCTTATCAAGTGCGCATCTTTAGCTAGAGCCATGGCCATACTTATACAAGCAAACCCTGTAAATGTGCCAAGCTCAACTACTAGCTTTGGTTTTTGTAATTTGATAAGTAAAGTTAAAAAATTAGCGACAATAGTTCCACTTAACATTTGTGCACCGTGGATTGTGGCCTTGGTTTCTTCTTCTAGTTCTTGCAAAATTGCGCATGCTTTAGTTGAGTGTTGTTGCGCATATTTTGCTAAATTGTTTATCATTGGGGATTCTCAAGGCTAAGCTCACCAGAATCATAATCATATGCAAAAATTTCTGCATAGCGTCCCCAGTCAATAACTGTGCGTAGTATTCTATCAGATTCATCTTCACTAAAATAATTACCTAATTGATCTAAAAAGACATCTTCGTGAGCTATATTGTTGGGAGCTTCATCTAAAATTTGGCGAATATGTTGGGCTAGAGGTATATATTTTAATAAATGATTGGCAAAAATTTGCTTTCTAGTTAAAATATCGGCATTCGCCAATTCTTGCCCTTCTTTAGTAAATTCTAATACACCATTATTAATGCGAGCAAAACGTAGCATGTCTAAAACTTCAGTAATGGTGAAAATATTATTAACATCTAAATGTAGCTCATCGGCTAATTCAGGCAGATTTATACCACCATCTACTTCATATTCACGCATAGCTTCTAAAATACCAGTAAGATTTGAAGCTTCTACTTCTGGTAAGCGGTAGGCATATTCTGGATGCTCTTCATCAGTACTACTCATGATAGCCATAGCTTTAGCTTTCATTATACGATAACGTTCAGACACCGTCATTTTATGATATATTTTATCTACAACTTTTTTAAATTCTGCAGATTCAGTATCGCGTGGATGTGCTAAATCTATTTTTATATCAGTTTGCACGGTCCCTGGGTCGCTTGCAAAAATTATTATCCTATCTGACATTAATACCGCTTCTTCAATATCATGAGTTACGCATAAAATAGCATTAATTTTAGTTTTTTTCTGACACCATAGGTTAATTAAGTCACCACGTAAACCTTCAGTGGTAAGTATGTCAAGGGCTGAAAATGGCTCATCCATAAGTAGTAAATCAGGCTCAACCACTAGGGCGCGCGCAAAACCTACGCGTTGACGCATGCCACCGGATAACTCTTTGGGGTAGGCAGATTCAAAACCATCCAAACCTATAGTATCGATAGCTTCTAAGGCGCGCTTGCGCCTTTCTAGTCTATCAATTCCGCGCGCTTCAAGGCCTAATTCTACATTTTCTAGCACAGTAAGCCAGGGCATTAAGGCAAAGGACTGAAATACCATAGAAATACCAGGTACTGCTTCGGTTATTGGTGTGTCCCGATAACTAATGCTCCCTTTAGATGGGGGTATTAAGCCTGCAATAATACGCAATAAGGTGGATTTGCCGGAGCCAGATTTACCTAGTATGGATACAATTTCTTGCTCATTAATCTTTAAATTAACATTATCTAATACTTTTAAGGTTTGCCCTTCAGCATTAATAAAGTTTTTATTAACTTTTTTGATATTAATTATATTCATGGTTAGTCCATTTTATAGCGATCTGCAGATAATTTATATAAATTTTGCCAAATAATGCGATTAAAAAGTATTACATAAATGCACATAATGCTAATTCCTAAAGCTATATGGGCAAAATCGCCTTTATGAGTATGTTCGGTAATATATTGCCCAAGACCTGTGGAAATAATTTTATGATTACCCCATTCTACGTATTCAGCAACAATACTTGCGTTCCAACAACCGCCAGCTGCGGCCATAGCACCGGTTGTATAGTAGGGGAAAATAGCTGGTAACATAAATTTGCGCCACCACAGCCAGCCTTTAACCCCCAAATTTTTAGTTGCAAGTTTAATTTCTTTAGGAATGCTCGCGGCACCGCCAATAACGTTAAATAAAATATACCACTGGGTTCCAAGAATCATTAATGGCATTGTCCATATGTGCTTATTTAAATCATATTTTATAATTGCCATAACAAAAATAGGATAAAACAAATTAGCGGGAAAGGCTGCGGCAAATTGAATGAGAGGTTGGACAATCAAAACTATGCGTGGGCGCAAACCAATCCACACTCCAATAGGAACCCAAATTATAGAAGCCAGTATTATTAATAATAATACTTTAATAGCTGTAATTAAGCCTAATAAGCTTACATAGATTATTTCTTCAAAAGTGGCAATTTTGTGAATTAATTCATATAAGTAAGTAACACCGAACATAAAAGCTATTACTAATAAAGCATACCAAGCCTTATTAAGCACATGATAGTGGGTTAAATATTTACTAAACTTATCTAATTTAGGGGTGTTGGATAAGGGTTTGCGCGATAAATTAACAAATCTATCTAAGGCTACACTTAACATGTTATCTAAATAGCGCAATAATTTAGTTTTAGTTAGTAAATCAAAAAACCATGAGGAATGCAAAAGTGACTCTTCTGATATCTCTGCATTAAATTTTTCAGCCCAAGACAACAATGGTCTAAAAATAAGTTGATCATACAATAAAATCACAATAAACATAGCAATAATAGCATAACCTAGGGCTCCTAAGTCGGAAGCTAAAATAGCGGTATGAATATAAGAGCCAAGTCCTGGAAGGGTGATTGATTGATTTGCAACTTCTATGGCTTCGGATAATACTACAAAAAACCATCCAGCTGACATTGAGACCATTGTATTCCACAATAATCCTTGAGCCCCGTGTGGTACTTCAATTTTCCAAAAAGATTGCCAGCGACTTAATTGATAGATTTTAGCAACTTCTTTTAATTCTTGAGGCACAGTTTTTAATGATTGGTATAAACTTAGGACCATATTCCACACTTGCGAGGTGAATATGGCAAAAATGGCAGCGCATTCTGGGCCTAAGATACTGCCTGGGAATAATTTAATAAAGCCAACAACGGTTATAGATAGCATACCTAGGACAGGGATGGATTGCATGATATCAATAAAAGGTATAATAAAATTTTCCGCAGTTTTATTTTTAGCAGCTAAGGGGGCAAGACTTAAAGTTACCAATAGCGAAAAAACCATAGCTATAAACATGCGCAATACAGTTTGCAATGAATACATGGGTAAAACGCTTGGGTCTAGAGAGATATTTATTTTTTTACCAAGACTATAGGGCGTAGACATTTGGGTGGCAGCCCATGCTATGGCTGACACTATGCCTAAGATAATAACTAAAGCTATTATGTCCCATAAGTTGGGTAAATAATCTTTATTAAAACTCTGTATTTTAAAATTTGGCTGTTCACGCATGCAGTTAGTGTAAATTAGCACGCTTTAGAAGGCAATCAAGTTCTTACAAGAGTTTGTAAGTTGATATCCTAGCTTCCATTTGTAAGCGTTTTTGTTTAAATTTTTGTACTTTTACCATTAAAAAATCGTAATCTGGTGCAAGCCATAAATAAGTTGCACGTTGATTAGCTTCATCTTTATGGGATAATACTATAGTTGGAATCTTACCTAAGCTAGTTTTTAAAATTGTTTTATCTATTATTTTAAAAGTATAAGTAAGTCTTTTATTGATTTTAATTACATCATAGCTAAATTCTTGGCATCCTTGCGCTAAATCCATTTGTAATTGAACTAAATAGCTTAATTCGTCATAACTGTTATGTTGTAGGTTAAATTTGCAAACTTTATGATTTGCTTGTGCCAGTGCAATATCCTCTGCGGTAAATTGGATGCTACCGGCTTTTTCTTTGCTTTTTTCAATATGTTTAAATTCATATAGTTTGGGTATTACTTTATTGCCTTTTAGGGTAAATATGGATTTTTCATAGTATCTAAATGGCAAGATGGCAAGTGGTTTAGATAGTGAGACTATAGTATAGGTATTTTGCGCTACATTAAGTTTATGGGTGCCAGCGGCGACTTGGAGTCCATGCCAATAACCGCGATAGCTGGCCTCATAAGGGCTTAAGGTCTTAGCACCTACACAATCTGATAACATTAAAAAAAATAAGGCAAGCTTATATCTATTCATATTTATATGTTAGTATATCAGCGCGTTAATATAACATATACTAATGTTTGGATTATTATGAATATTAAAGTTAAGTTAGTTAAAAAAATAGTAGGCAGGTTTTTGATCTTAGGTTTTTTGGCTATGGCCGTGATTATTACAAGCTCTGCCCAAGCTTTAATGCTCAAAGATTTATATCAAGCTAGGGTGCTAGTTGAGTCAGACTCATTTGATAACAGAGCCCAGGCCTTTGAAACGGTAACCAAGTCAATTTTAGACCGCCTTCATGCGGAGCCAATAAATTACCAAGAAGTGAGCTTGGATGCAGAAAAATTAGTGGAAAATTATTCTTACACTAATGAGGCAGAAGGTAAGTTTTTAAACTTTAGCTTAAATAAAAAGGCTGTAGAATCTTGGTTTGCAGCTAATGGTCTGCATAGTTTAGGGCTTGACAGACCATTAGTTATCTTATGGGTGTATCTAGAAACCCCGGACAGGGGCCATGGTATTGTTGGGAGTGACTCCTTTTCTTTGGTGAAAACCAGGTTTGAATCTCATGCACAGCGTTATGGGTTGGCGGTAATGTTGCCTTTACTAGATTTAACAGATACTAGCGCTGTAGATGCTATTGATGTTCAAAACTTCAATTATGCGGCAGTTAAATTTGCCAGTGAACAACGCTATAAGCCTAAAAATATAATTATGGGCACAATTAAATATGCAACCGAGGCTGAAACTGATTTATGGTTATCTAGTTGGTCAATTGTAGATACAGATTTACATTGGGATTTTAATGGAGATACCCTAGATGATGTGGTGGAAAATGCTTTGATTACTTTTGTGCAATATTTAAAACAATCCGAATCATCAACTACTCCTTTGCAACCAGATGTTATAGACACGCGCATGCGGGTCCATATAGATGGCATTGATGATTTAGATAAATACGCTAAATTATTAAGTTATTTAGACCAGATTAAAGATTTAGGTAAATTTGAAATTTGGTCCATTGAAGATAATACTGCCATTTTTTTATTAGATACTACTCGTTCTTCTCAAACATTAAAAAAAGCACTTACTGCAGATAATTTTTTGAAAGTATCTAGTATATCTGACATTAATCAAGATGAACTTAGGTTTAATTTAAATTAATGGAACAGCAGTTGCCACTTTATATGGGCTTACGCGATGCGGCTACTTTTGAAAGCTTTATTGTAGGCAGTAATGCTTTGGCATTTAATTCTGTTGCGGATTTAGTGCGGGGCGTGGGTGAGCAGTATTTATATATTTGTGCCCAATCTGGAGCTGGAAAGTCGCATTTATTACAAGCCGCATGTGCGGCAGCAATGCATTATGGACATAGCGCGGCCTATATTCCTTTAAGCTCTATCAAAAAACTGCATTCAGGTATAATTGACGGCTTGGAAACTACTTATTTGGTTTGCTTAGACGATATTCAAGCTATTTGTGATCATAAAAATTGGCAGGTAAAAATTTTTCATTTATTTAATCTAATGCGGACCAATAATAATAAACTGATAATTGCAGGTAACGTGCCTTCAGTCTTACTCAATTTAGAGTTAGCAGATTTACAATCTCGTTTGGGTTGGGGTGTTACTTATCAGATTCATTCGCTAAATGATGAACAAAAAATCCAGGCTTTGCAATTGCGGGCAATGTCTAGGGGGTTAAATTTAGATTTAGTCGTGGCAAAATTTTTAATAACTAGATTAGGGCGGGATATGAGCGAGTTATTTGCTACCTTAGATCTATTAGATAAGCGCTCTTTACAAGAAAAAAGAAAATTGACTATTCCTTTTATAAAGGAAGTATTACAAGTTTAGGGTAGTAAGTTTCTTTAGTTAATTTACTTGATTTTAGTCATTAGTAGTATCTTTATCTACTAATTGATCTTCAGCCCCTTGATAGTCTTTAACTGCTATTTCCATGACAAAACTCTTATCTTTTAAATTTGCAGATTCTGCATATTTTTTTCTTAATTGATGTAATTCAGGTGCATCCACAGCTAATAAAAAATGCTCTTGATTGTCTTTTACTTGGGAAAAAGCTCCAAGGGTTCTAAATTTAATTTTACTTCCAATTTCTGGTAGGGGCTTGGCAGGGTTTATTTCGTCTTCTGCAAAAATCATAATACGGGCAGTTTCGGGGGGTTTGTTAAATTCTTTATCGGGTAACATAGCAATTAGGTCTAAAATGAAAGCTTCTGCGACTTGCAGATAAATTTTGCCCTTAGCATCTTGTGCAATAATACCTTCGGTAGGTAGGGTCTTAGCATGGGCTAAGATAGTAGAAGTGTTGATAGTTTTGGTTACATAAGCTGATAATTGCAGGGGCATTATCAGTAATAAAACTTTAATAAATTGCACAGCTATTCCTTAAAACTTTATACAATAAACTGTAGCATAAATTAAGTAGGTTACAATATCTAATTTTAAGAATTTATACTAAGGCGCTCGTATTTTTATTATAAACCAAGTAAACTTGCCTAAGTTTTGCTAAAAGGCCATCAAAATGCATCTGGTTATTTTATTATTTGGTATGTTTGCAAGTTTGTTTACCCTACAAAAAGGCACTTTAAGTGTTAGTGAGCCTTTTTTCTTAGTAGGCTCTCGCATGTTCATGGCAGGCTTAATTATGTTAAGCTACTTAATAATTAATAACAAAAAAGAAATTCACAAAGTGCGTTTGGCGCATTTTGGATTAATTTTGAGCTTAGCCTTAACCAACATTTATCTTACCAATATATTTGAAATCTGGGCAATTAAAAATATGGTTTCCTCTAAAGCATGCCTGTTTTATAGTTTGTCCCCTTTTGTTGCAGCCTTGGTTTCTTATTTTGTTTTGCAAGAAAAGCTTACTCCTAAAAAAATGGCAGGCATGCTAGTTGGCTTTTTGGGCTTACTGCCTATTATTTACACTCAAACAGAAACAGAGATAATGGCAGGAAAATTTTTAGTATTTTCTTTAGCTGAGATGTCAATTATTGGGGCTGTATTTTGCAGTGTTCTAGGCTGGATTTTATTAAAAAAAGTCTTAATAGACTTTGCTTATTCACCCGTACTTGCAAATGGTATTAGTATGTTACTAGGTGGCAGCTTAGCTCTGGTTCATTCTTATTTAGCTGGGGAAAATTGGGCGCCAATTCCTGTAACTAATATGCCGCGTTTTTTATTTAACTCAGCTACTATGCTGCTGCTTTCAAATCTAATTTGTTATAATTTATATGGTTATTTATTGCAGCGTTTTAGTGCGACTTTTATGTCTTTTGCAGGCTTAATAACCCCAATTTTTGCATCTATTTTTGGTTATTTATTTTTACAAGAAACTATAACTTGGCACTTTTTTGTATCTATGATTTTCTTTTTAATAGGTTTAATGTTGTACTACAAAGAAGAGCTGACTCAAACTAGCCCCTCTTTGTCTACTAATACTGATTGAATAAATGGCGCATTGTATTTAACTAGCTGTACTTTGGTTGTTGTTCGTTTTACTGATAATTCCTTTACTTTTTAAATAGGCCATTCCTAATATTAGAAACAAACTGAAATTATTAGGGAAATGGCACATGAAATTTAGTAACATGCTAACAGCTATAGCAGGTCTTGCGGGATTTGTAGCATTTACAGAGCAAATGCAATTAAGTGGGGCTCAAACCACTGATTTGCATGATTATGATGACTTGTCCCCTGCTGATCACTCTATACCTACTGGCAATTTTTTAGTTAAATATCAAGAATCTAGTGGTTTGAATTTTTATTCAAAAGGCGAAGTTGGGATCCCACCCTTAGTCACTAAAACCATAGAGCTAGATGATGGTGTGCGTATTGCTGTAGTGAATGGTGATATACCGCATTGGATGCTCGATAGTGAAGATTACTTAGTAGAACCTGAAACAATAGTTAGCTCCTTGCCGGTAGCTTCAGGAAAATTTATAGCAGAAGATGCGCTCCAAACCCCAGTACCTCATAGGGACAATTACGGCCAGCGTGCTGGCGAGGATGGTCAAGATGGAGTTAGGCTTGACTGTGGTGCAAGTGAGAAGGTGGTACTTATAAATTTAGATACAGGGACTACTCCTACACACTCAGAATTTTCAAATGCTAAAGGTGGCTCTAGAGTAAAATGGGTTAGTACAACTATTGCAGGCTATAATGGTTTAGATGGCCACGGGCATGGCACCCATACGCAATCTACCACAGGTGGAGTTAAAACTGGTATATGTCCTAGCGTTAATATTTACTCAATTCAAGTATTATCTAATAGAGGCCAAGGCTCAATGGCTGGCATTATTGAAGGCATAGTAGAAGCTGCTAATTTTGCTAAAAAAAATCCAACTAGGAAATTTGTAATTAATATCTCTATTCTTGGAGGCTATTCGCAATCATTGCAAGCTGCAATATCTATGGGAGTAGCTACTGATAATATTGTTTTTATTATTGCTGCAGGTAATTCGGCAATTGATGGATGTTTTAATGGTATAGCTCTTGCTGCAGAAAGAACCTTAGCTGGTATTTCAGTGCAATCTATGGATCGTGATGGTCGACTTTCTTATTATTCTAATTATGGGGGGTGCAGCAGTGGTAGTGCTCGTGGCAGATCAGTTGTTGGCGCTGCCTATATTGGTGGTTTTGTTGAATATAGTGGTACTTCAATGGCAGCCCCTAATCAAGCAGGCCAAGTTTTAGAATTATGGGAGCGGCATTTACATCTTGATAATAAAGAAATAGTAAAATTAGTTAAGCAATTGCAAGTTCCAGGTTATGGGGTTTGCTCAGGCAAAGCATTATCACCTAATGTAATAGGGCAATCTTATTTAGCGCCTACTCCTGAATTTATAACCCTTAGAGATCCAGATAAAAGAGGAGCTTCAACTTATAGGAATTGGGTCCAAGGCTTGCAGGCAAGTGAATATCCAGGAGCTGTTAATTTTTTTCAATTTAATTTAGAATCTAGCGGCAACCATGCCTACAAAATGACTTGGGCTTCGCTAACAGGGGCGCAAATTTCTGCAGCTTATGGCGCTCAAGGCTATTCTCCTTATCAATTTTATTCTAAATGTAGCTCTATTGCCGCGGTACAATTAAAATTTAATAGTTTTAATGAATTTATAGATACTCGATGTAATAATAAAAATTATCGTGCTCGTAAAAACAATGCACAGGTATGTAGACAAAATAGACAAGCGTTACATACCATGCAATTATTTAAGGATGAAAAGTTTTCTGAAATGTTAGTTGAGTATACTTCTACCGAGCCATTTTTTATAAATGGTGCTAGATTTGAGTTTATTCCAAAAGACCTTGATACTAATTTTACTATATATAATGGTAAATTTAGGCTACATAATTCTATAGTTCCAGGGGGACCATATTCTGCTCTTAATTTAGATGTGCGCCCCGGAACTGAGGTTATTTTAAGTAAAATGCAAGTATATCAGAATACGCAATCTCCAACCCTACGTCCTACAATGACTCCCACAATAAGTCCTACATTAATTTCTCGAGTAATCTTGGATAATTTTACTACCAAAAAAAGCCATGTTGTAAGAGATTACACTATTCCCGAAGGCGCTTGGTGTATAGATTTTTGGGCCCAACAACCCAAAGTTAAAAAAGGTGGCTTTGGATTACAATTGGGGGCATATGACTTTAAAGTGGCTAATTATCCAGGAGCGCGCGGTTTTATTAACAAATTAGTGTTAAATGGGGTAGAAATGCATAGTAGTCGTGCTCCAGCTAACTTACGTGCCAATGGTTTTAGTCCATTTAATATTTGTTATGAACCAGCAAATCCTTTGGGCAGAATTTTATTGTTAAGTAATAATGCTGCCGAGCCTTTTTGTGCGTCTAGGAGCAAAAAATGCTCACCATATAATCAGCGGCCAGGGAATAACCCCATTTTATGGGCTAGTGCTGGGGATTTTAACCAAGCTTTATTATTTGCAAATTCCACGCTAAGAGTTAGTGCCACCTCTCCCACTTTAGTGAAGTGGCGAGGTGAGGCTCCTAAAACTAAAAAGCATGGCAGATTAGTAGGGTAAGTAAGCTTTAAATTTTTAACAGTGAAGATTTAAATTTATTTCTTCACTGTTCTTGTTTAGTATCTTCAAGCTCAGCAATTAAATTATATACTGCATGAGCATGGCCCTCTACTTTTACATCGCGCCATTCTTTTATAATTTTTTGTTCTGGAGAAATTAAAAAGCTCGAGCGAACTACCCCTTTTGATTTGCGCCCAAAAGAACTTTTTTCTTGTAATACGCCAAATAATTCGCATAACTTACTGTCTTCATCACTAATTAAATTAAAAGGTAAATCATATTTGCGCACAAAATGTTCATGCAAAGCAATAGAGTCACGAGATACGCCAATTACCTCTGTATTTAATTGTTTAAATTCTTCATATAAATTTTTAAATTGTTGATTTTCGTTGCTGCACCCTGGAGTGTCATCTTTAGGATAGAAAAATAAAACTAAATATTTGCCGGCAAAATCAGACAAATTAATAGTGCCTTGAAGTGATTCGACTTTAAAATCTTTTAAGTCATCGCCTACGGTTAACATTAATTTTGCTCCTTATTTAAGGTTTAAGATGAAAGAATATTAGAAAGGCACCTAGTGCTAATCTATAAATCACAAAAGGGATAACACCTACTTGCTTTAATATTCGAATAAATATGCCTATGCACATATAACCTATCACAAATGCCCAGCTAAAAGCTAAAAAAATATCGAGCCAGTCTACATGTTGGGGTTGCAACCATAGTGTTTTAAATTCTAAGATGCTAGCTAAAATTATAACTGGCACAGAGGCCAGGAAAGAAAATTTAGCCACTACAGCTCTTTCTATATTACACGCTAATCCAGCTGATAAAGTTATGCCCGATCTTGAAACTCCAGGAATTAAGGCCAAAGCTTGGGCTAAGCCAATATAAAATGCATGCTTATAACTAATTTGGTATTTATTGTTGCTAGATATTAATTGACTAAATAATAGCACTATAGCAAATACTATAGTGCTAATAGCTATCACTTGAGTTGTTCTAAGGTAGGTTGCGATAAAATTGTGAAAAATTAAACCACACAGCCCAACTGGAATAGTAGCTATAATTATTTTCCAAGCTAGATGCGAAGCGGGATTGTTGGGCGCACCTGAGATTTGTTTAAACCAATTTATAGTTAATTGTGCTATATCATGCTTGAAATAAAAAATTACTGCCCCTAAAGTGCCCATATGCGTAGCCACATCAAAGGCTAAGCCTTTATCTTGCCAATTAAATAGTTGGGGCACTAGCACTAAGTGCGCTGAGCTAGAAACTGGTAAAAATTCTGTAAGCCCCTGTATAGTTGCAAGAATTATGGTTTGCAGTAGATTATGCATGCCTATCATCCTTTTAAGTTCTCCTATCATAGCTAGCAACAAATAACGGGTCAATTTAACTTAAAAAAGTTGCGCAAAAATTGCGCAATTTTCTTTGAGCGTTGATAACTATGGTTTTAAATAGCTTGCAACCATGTTATCCACAGGTATATCCAAAGTAATGGTGGAAAACTTTTAGTTAAATTAACACTAGCCAAGATTGGCTAAACTAATATACTGTAGCCAATTATAATTTGTTTTAAATTTAAGGTATCTTGTGCCCAATTCAATTAGAGATAAAATAGGAGTAGGTCTATTTATTCTAGCTCCAGTTATGGTTTTAGAAGCTTTAGCTATGGATATTTTTGTAACTTGTGTAGTGGACCTTCGCAAAGATTTTAATGCTTCTCAAGTGATGGTGCAGTGGGTGCTTAGTGCTTTTATGATGTCGCAAGGATTATCGCAAATATTAGCAGGTCCCCTTACTGATAAGTTTGGGCGACGCAGTACTATGTTAATTTTTATTATCTTTTTTATGGTGAGCTCTTTATTGTGTGCTTTATCCAGTAGTATGCAAATGTTAATTATGGGTAGAGTGTTGCAAGGAGTTGGGGCTTGCGGTATTCATGTTGCTACCTATGCCATTGTGCGTGATAGTTATAATGAACACAATCGCAGTAAAATGTATAGTTATATTAATAGTTGCATGGCTGTAGCTCCGATGGTGGCGCCTTCATTTGGAGCTTATTTAGTGGCTATGTTTCATAGCTGGACTTCTACTTTTTATTTTCTAGCCCTATTTTCTAGCTTGACTGTCATTAGTGTTTATAAATTATTACCAGAGACTAAACCTGCAAATACTATTAAGGTTAAATTTTTAGATTCTTTTAAAAATTACCTTATTGTCGCTCGCAATCCCCAATTTTGCACTTATTTATTTTGTGCAACCACAGCGTTAACAAGCTTATTTGCTTTTTTCTCAATCTCGGCGCTGTTAGTTATTGATAAACTGCACTTAAGTCGGGAGCTGTACGCGCTAATGTTTAGTTCAGGATCTGTAGTATTTTTAATATTTAGTTTTTTATCTCCCAGATTTGAAGCCCGGTTGGGGATTAAAAATACAGTTTTGCTGGGAAGTATATTGGTATTTATTGGTTCAATTATAATGCTGGTTATGAATATTGGTAATGCTTTGGCATTAATTAATATTTTTGGGCCTAATTATATTATTGTAGCGGGGGTTGGACTTATCTTTGGCCCATGTTCGGCAGGTGCTTTAAAAGCATTTTCGCACATGGCGGGTATTGCTAGTGCTTTATATGGCACTATTGAGTATTTTGGGGCAGGTTTATTTGGCACTTTGGTTATGGTGCCTCAAATAATGAGTGCTGCGCCTTTTGCGGTATGCATGATTAGTTTAAGTTTAATTAATATTTTATTATTAATTTTTTATATAGATTGATAATTTATAGGTTATCTGCTGCTTTATAATCGTCAATATTAAAATTTTTAAGCTCATCAATACATGCCGGTAATTTGTGTAGTTTATCTTCCCTAATGAGCTTTTTCATCTTGCAAGCTACTTTGGATATTGTTTCAATACCCAAAGTTCCACTAATATTTTCTAGACGATTAGTTATTTTAACTAATTTCTCTAAATTTTTGTCTATAAATAACTCATCAATTTCATTTATATATCCAGGTAATGCAGTAAAAAAATCTTGTTTAATTTTTTTGTATTTGCTAGTTTTAAAAAAAGTTTCAGAGGAGCTAGTTTTACTTATTCTGGGTTGTTCAATTTGTAAGTTTTCACTTAAAATGTGCCACAATTGGATATTACTTAAGGGGCATTCTAGTATAATATCAAAACCTGCTTTATAGTACATTTTTTCTAATTTTTTATTTTTCTCGCTTATTAAGGCTAATATTTTGCCTGAATAACCACTCCTTTTAAGATTAAAGCTGGTCTTAACAGCTAGTTCATGCTCTTTAGTTGTATCTAAAATTATTAATGCACAATCTTTGGCTGCTGCATAATTAAGTTGAGATAAGTTTTTTATTGTTTGATGATTCACATATATAGACTTAAGGGTAGCATGTAATGCAGTTGAATTTTCTTGATGCGCATAGGTTAAAATGATTTGCTTTTTTTTTAATAAGACTTTGTCTTTAAGTGAATCTTTGATACTGCCTTGAATAGTAGTTAGCTTTAAACTTTGCAAAAGCTCTTTGTTTTCTCTAAGCATGTGTTGTAAGCTGGCATCAAACTCTACTAACTTTTTTTCATTTTTGGGAGCTAAATATTGAATATGATCAAAAAAATTAGATATATTAAACTCATGACTGTTAATGGTGTTAATTATGACATGCATTAATTCGTTTTGATTTCTAATGGTGCTATTTATTTTATAATGAGTGTGAGCAAGCTCAGAATATAAATCCGTTAATTGTTGTTTAGCCATACTTGTGCACTTATCTATAAATATATTATTTAATATATATGTTAATATGTATTTACTAATTTTAAGTTGTTCAAGCCAAGAATCATTAAACTTTTTATTAAATGACATTTCTATAACTATGGTTGAGCCTAGGGTTTCTATATATAAATCAAGCTTTGGCTCTTTATAATATATGTGATTTTCTCCATGCTTAGATATTATTTCTATTTTAGAATTAATAATTGTCGGGTTTACTACCAAATCATTATTATCATGCCAAACATTACCGGTTAGAATAAAATACTTAATTTCTTGACTTGCAAAATATTGTTGTAATAATTTACTATAAGCTTGAATTAGGTGAGGGAGCTTTAATTTGCTCTGGCTAAGCTTAAAGCATTCTAGAATAAAAGCTATATATTGTGGGGGCGGGAATTGGTGTGTGTTGCCGTCCATAATTTATGGGCCTTAAAACTATCTAACTTTAAGTTTAGTGCATTCTTAAAATTATTAGTTTGTGCTATTTATAGCTCTTTGCATGGCATGCCAGGCAAGGGTTGCACATTTGATGCGGCTAGGGTAATTTTTAACTCCCGCAAGAGCTTCAAGCTTAACTAAATTTAAATTAGCTGATTGCAAATTAGCCTCTACTGGGGAAATTTCTAATAGTTCACAAAAATTTGTAAAAATATTCTTAGCTTCAGCTATAGGCTTATCTTTAAGCATTTCGGTCAAAATTGACGCAGAAGCTTGAGAAATGGCGCACCCCTTACCAGTAAATGCTATGTCATTAATTAAATTATCTTCAATTTTTATAAAAATCTCTATTTGATCGCCACATAAAGGGTTATATCCTTTAGCGCTATGCGTATGCTCTATTTTTTTATAATTTCTAGGTTTAGTACCATGGTCAATAATTAGTTCTTGGTATAAATCATGTAGTTCCATGTAATTATAACTCCTATTAACGCTTAAACATTTTAAGACATGCTTGCAAAGCCTGTACTAATTGCTCTATATCTTGCGGGGTATTGTACATACCTAAAGACATACGTGCCGTGCTTGGGATTTTATAAAAATCCATTATTGGTTGGGTGCAATGGTGGCCACTGCGAATTGCCACGCCATGATGATTAACTATAGTACCTATGTCATGAGGGTGGATATCGGCTAATAAAAAGCTAATTACTGCTAATTTATCAGGTGCAGTACCAATAACTTGCAGTCCTGAAATTTTGGTAAGCTCAGTATGTGCGTATTCTAATAAAGTCTTTTCATACATAAATATTGCTTGGCGGTCTAATTTCTGTAAAAAATCAAGGCAAGCACTCCAAGCTACTATTTCGGCAACCGCTGGGGTTCCGGCCTCAAATTTCATGGGTAGAGGGGCAAAGCTTGAACTTTGCATATTAACTTCAAATACCATCTCGCCGCCATATTGGTAGGGTGGCAATTTTTCTAGTAAATGTTTTTTGCCAAAGACTAAACCGACCCCCATAGGTCCATAGAACTTGTGAGCAGAGATTACATAAAAGTCACAATCTAATTGTTGCACATCAACTTGTAGGTGCGCTGGAGCTTGAGTGCCATCTATTAAAACTAGAATATTTTTAGCATGGGCTTTTTGAATAAGCTCTTTAATGGGATTTAGTGTACCTAAACTATTAGATACATGAGTTATGGCTAATAGTTTAGTTTGGGGGCTAAGCAGGGCATCTATATCGCTTAAGTCTAAGCTCCCATCATTTTGAAGTGGGATATAATTTAATTTAGCTTGCGTGCGTTGGCAAGCTACTTGCCAGGGTAATAGGTTAGAGTGATGCTCCATTTGGGTGACTAAAATTTCACAAGTTGAATCTAATACAGACTCGCGCATACAATTAGCCACAAGGTTTATTCCCTCTGTAGCCCCGCGAACAAAAATGCATTCTTCTAAATGTTGAGCGTTAATAAATTTTTGAATTTTTTGGCGCGCCAAGTCAAAAGCTTGAGTTGCTTGTTCACTTAAAAAGTGTACCCCACGATTTACATTAGCATTTTGGGTTAAATAATAATTACTTAATGCATCTATGACACATTGAGGTTTTTGGGTGGTTGCTGCATTATCTAAATAAGCAAGGCGCACCCCATTAACTTTTTGGTGTAAAATGGGAAAATGCTCAATTAAATTCATTACATCTCCATTAATTTATTTAAGGCATACGTGCGCACGTTCTTTAATTTAATATTGTCAACTATAGTATGCATAAATCCTTGCATAAGCAATTGCTTGGCTTGCTCAAGCCCAATGCCGCGTGAGCGCATATAAAATATGGTTTGTGGGTCTAGGGTGCCAGTAGTGGCCCCATGTGCACATTTTACATCATCTGCATAAATTTCTAATTGGGGTCTGGCATTAGCTTTAGCGCTTTTATCGCATAATAGATTTTTAATTTGTAAATTGGCATTAGTTTTTTGGGCATTTTTTGCTACTTTAATTTTACCCATAATAGATGCTTGGGCTTTGTGTTGGACAACAGAGTGTGCCACAACTTTACTTTTACAAAAAGGGACTTCATGTGCTAGGGCTAAAATAGCATCTAGACAAGCAGTTGTTTGGGCAAAGTTTAATATATGTTGGGTAGAGCTTGCCTGCTCGCCTTTAAAAAAAACTTGCGCTATTATTTGGGAGACTCGCACACTAGAATTTATTATAGTTTGCTCTAATTGGGCTTGGGCTTGCATTACAATTACAATATTTAAATGGGTAGCTGCCAAAATATTGGAATCTTGCAGTAAACAATGCTGTAATTGGGCCCTAGGTGCTAAATATACTTCGGTGGATAAAATTTCATTATTATCAAATAATACATGCTCAATTATGCTAACTTTAGAGTCTTTTTCAAGATGAATAGTGGTATTATGCTGATAAATTGAATCATAATATAGTATATGAATAGGCTCTGCTAGCTCGCCAGCAATAGATAAAAGCAAGCCACCATTTTCATATTCGTATTTAATATTATCCGGGGTATTTAAAGCTTGGATGGCATTACCAGTTACAATAAACATTATTTTACTAAAATTAAATGTTGGCTCTACTTTACGCGAAGTTAATTTTTCTAAAGTGATTTTTTTAGGTAAATACTTAGTATAATCTTGAGATTCTATAATTTCTTGCATTATGCTTCCTTTAATAACCAAGCATAACCTTTAGCTTCTAGCTCGTATGGTAAATTACTGTCGCCTGTGTGGATTATTTCACCATCAACTAATACGTGCACAATATCGGGTTTGATATAATCAAGTAAGCGCTGATAGTGGGTAATTAATAAAAAAGCCCTCTCTGAATTGCGTTGGGCATTAACCCCATCAGCTACAGCTTTTAGAGCATCAATATCTAATCCAGAATCAGTCTCATCTAAAATAGCAAGCTTGGGCTCTAACAATACCATTTGTAAAATTTCATTACGTTTTTTTTCACCGCCAGAAAAGCCATCATTAATTGCGCGCGTTAGAAAATCTTCATCAATTCCTAATTGGCGCATAGCTTGCTTTACCAAAGCTAAAAATTCAAATGAATCATATTCATTTAATCCTTGAGCTTTACGGTTAGCATTTACTGCAGTTTTTAAAAACTGAATATTGCTCACTCCAGGGATTGCTACTGGATATTGAAAACTTAAAAATATACCTAAATGGGCGCACTCATCAGGAGTTAAGGTGGTTATATCTTGTCCCTTAAAAGTCATACTACCGGCAGTTATGTCATAATCTGGATGGCGGCATAGGGTGTTGGCGAGAGTGCTTTTGCCAGATCCGTTAGGCCCCATTATGGCAACAACTTTGCCGGCTTCTACTTCTAAATTTAATTTTTTAATAATTTGCTTGCCAGCTGTACTAACTTCTAAATCACGAATGTTAAGTAATGTACTCATCCTACTGCCCCTTCTAAACTTATAGCCAACAATTTTTGGGCCTCTACGGCAAACTCCATTGGTAGCTCTTGAAAAACACGTTTGCAAAAGCCATTCACTATCATAGCAATGGCATCTTCTGAATTTATACCCCGTTGCAGACAATAATATAATTGCTCGTCGCTTATTTTGCTGGTGGTCGCTTCATGCTCAATATTGGCTTCCATATTATTAGACTCAATAAAAGGAAAAGTATGCGCTGCACTTTTATCGCCAAGCAATAGAGAATCGCATTGAGTAAAGTTGCGCGTGTCATGGGCATTAGTCGATACTCTTACTAGGCCGCGATAAGTATTACTACTATTGCCAGCACTAATGCCTTTAGCAATTATTAAACTTGAAGTATTTTTGCCTAAATGAATCATTTTAGTGCCGGTATCTGCTTGTTGCATATTATTAGTTAAGGCCACAGAATAAAATTCTCCGCGACTATTGTCACCTCGTAAAACACAACTTGGATATTTCCATGTCACCGCTGAGCCAGTTTCAATTTGCGTCCAGGCTATTTTAGAATTAGTGCCTTTACATAAACCGCGCTTGGTTACAAAATTGTATATTCCTCCAACTCCATGTTCATTGCCAGGGTACCAGTTTTGGACAGTTGAGTATTTTATATCTGCATTATCTAATGCAATCAGTTCAACTACTGCTGCATGTAATTGATTTTCATCGCGCATAGGGGCGGTGCAGCCTTCTAAATAGCTAACTGAGCTGCCTTCTTCGGCAATAATTAAAGTGCGTTCAAATTGTCCTGTAGCTACGGCATTAATTCTAAAATAAGTAGATAATTCCATTGGGCACTTGACTCCCTTAGGGATATAGCAAAAGGAGCCATCAGTAAAAACAGCTGCATTTAAGCAAGCAAAATAATTATCTGAGTAGGGCACTACACTACCTAGATATTGTTGAATTAGCGCCGGATGATTTTGAACGGCTTCGGAAAAAGCACAAAAAATAATTCCTTGCTCTGCTAATTTATCTTGAAAGGTGGTCGCCACAGATACGCTATCAAATACCGCATCCACTGCAACCCCTGCTAACCATTCTTGCTCTTTTAGCGGAATACCTAGTTTATTGTAGGTATCTAATAGTTCTTGTGGTACCTCATCTATACTATTGTATTTTTCCCGGCTTTTTGGCGCTGAATAGTAGATAATTTTTTGATAATCAATTTTGGGAAAATCTACTTTAGCCCAATCAGGTTCTGACAAGGTGAGCCAATGTTGGTAGGCTTTAAGGCGCCACTCTAACATAAACTCTGGCTCTTGTTTTTTCGCAGAAATTAAGCGAATAATATCTTCGTTTAATCCAGGGGGCGCCGAGTCTGAGTCAATGTCAGTACTAAAGCCGGCGGTATATTTTTGATTCATTAAATCATTAAGATCATTGTTCATGTATAGCATTTACCTCAAATAAATCAGCTAAGGAATAATCATTTAAAGTCGCAAGCACCAAGGCATTGATTTTATGCCACGGTCTTGCCATTTGACATGCTGCAGAAATTGCGCATTTATCTAAATTTTGTACACAATCTACTAAGCCTATCGGGCCTTCAAAACTTTCAATTATCTGGCGGATACTAACATTAATTAATGGTTTGGTTAACTTATAACCACCACTGACTCCGCGAGTTGATTGAATAAAATTATTTTTAGTTAGCTGTTTGCAAATTTTAGCAACAGTTGGATTAGCAATTTTAGTGGCTTTGGCAATTTCATTAGTGCTATGCAAGCCTTCATGGGCGCCAATATAGCCCAAAATTAATAATGCATAATCTGTTAATTTAGAGATTTTAATCAACCTAAATTCCAACCTCACCCAAGTTGGTATCAGTATAAAACAATCAAGACTAAATTGGTACCATATATATGCTTGGGTGTAATAGGCTTTATAGCTAATAAACTCAACTTATAAGTCGATATAGTTTATAGCTAATCATTTTTAAAATAAGACATATAATGCAGTTAACTAAGGTTTGTTGGTTGTTCATTTTATTGACAAGGGCCAGTTTGTGTCAAGCGGAGCTTGAAAACATTTCAGGGCCTAATGCTTGGCAGCAATTACAACAAGTGCAATATAAACTTGAGCAATCTTCTGTTGCTGAATATGATTTGCAGCCTCAACATAACTCACAAATTAAAGGAATTTATCTTACCCAAAGCACGTTAGCTAATACTAATTATCTTAAATTTTTGATAAAAAAATCTCAAGATGTAGGTATTAATACCTTTATAATTGATATAGAGCAACCTAATAGCAAGTATGCAGAAAATATTAAATTAGTCCAAAATGCAAAAATAAACATAGTAAACAGAATTGTAGTGTTTCCAGGTGGGGCAACTAAAGAACTGATACAATCAGCCCAACATCTTCAACAGCGTGTAGCTTTAATTGATTTTGCGATAGAACAAGGAGCTCAAGCAATTCAATTAGACTATATCCGCTACGCCACCACCAATCCTGCAAATGTTAAAAATTTTACAGATGTTGAGCAAATTGTGGCTTTTTTTAAAAAAATAATTAATAAGCGCGCTAAATTGCAGTTAGCCATATTTGGTGAAACTGCGTTTTACTCCTCACCCAATATAGGTCAAAATGCGATAACGCTGGCAAATCATACTGATGTATTTTGCCCTATGTTATATCCATCCCATTTTGAGCCACATAAATTACATGCTATAAGCCCCTATAGCACTTTAAAATATTCAATAGCTTCGCTTAAAACTAAAATTATGCTAAATAAAGTTAAGATTTATCCATATATAGAGCTCTTTAATTACAGAAATGATATGAGCTCTCAACAATTAAAAGGCTATATTCAAGCCCAAATTAAAGCCATAGAAGATACCAACGCAGATGGTTGGTATGCTTGGAGTGCAGGCAATAAATATGATAGGTTATTTAGCATACTGCAAGATAAACAACATAATTATAATTAATGAAAAAAAACAAAAGACCCCTTATAATAAGGGGCTTGTTATTTTTTTATTTATTATATAAGTATTTTATTCATTACTACTACTACTACTATTACTACTGGGTTTGGGGGGCACCTCTGGTGGCACTCTGGGACGGCCAGCTTCTTTACTTACACTTAGTTTGGCTGCTGCTCCATCAATTGTTCGCTGCTCGGCTTGTTCAGTGTATACAACAATCTCCCAAAAAGAGTTGTCAGGATTATCTGGTGCATCTGGTGTGCTTTCCGTTGGCTTTTGACTCAAAGCAATTGTAGCAACATCAAAAATTTCTATTATATTTGCTAAAGCCTCAGCCCTTTCGTTATCAATAAGATTCTCAAGCACTATCTTAATTAATTTTTTAGCAGTTTCACTATCTGTGCGATTAAGAGATTTTGGGCTGGTTGTCCCCAAAAATTTAAATGATTTTGCAATTTTTTCTAATTCTTTTAAAGTTTTTTCAGATTCCTCATCTGTTTTTTCTTTGAGTCTCGAAATAATATATGTAATGTTTTCCTGTAAAGCATTTCTGGCTGTTACTATGCTTTTTGTTTTTTCTACTGCGCCCTCAGCCTTCACTATATCTCCTTGCTTAAGTGTGACTCCTTTATTGCCATTGCAATTTTTAGCAGCTTGCATTATTTTATCAAAATATTTAGGATTGGTTGCATCTTTATATTGGGTTTGACAGCCTGTTTCCTGCGCCCATTCCTCTATCTTCTCTATTATGGCATTTTCTGGTGAAACCTTAGTTTGATCTTTTGTTTTTGTTTTAAATTGAGTTTCTTGCTGCCTTTGTTTAAATCTTGCCATGATTATTGCTCTAAGCTTACTACAAAAATAATCTTTAGCTATATTCTCCCTCTGCTCTTTGGTGGTGTACTTTGAAAATACACTTTTTGAGGATCGATTAAATAGAGCTTTAATCATTTCAATATTTGTGGCTCCTGAGGAGCGAGCTTTAGCCAATGTTGCTCTTATTTTTCCGGATGTATTTAGTGCAGAAGATTTTCGCACTCTTTCTTTTTCAAGTTCTAAGAAGCTGGATAAGGTTACCTTTTGAGCTGATTGGTCTAAAGCGTTAAAGCTAGTTATTTTGCCTTGAGTTTTTTCAAAGACTTGATTGCTGCTGCATAGTCTTTTCAAGCAAACATCTAGCTTTGTCATTTCATCTAAAATTTTTTCTAGAATTTCGCTATCTTCTTTATTTGTAAAAAATAATTCAAAGATCCCATCAAAATCGCCCCCTCTACTTATTAATTGTTCATATGCTTCGAACCCTGCAATTACAGGAATTATATCATGTAGAGAAGAGCTGTCTAAATCTATTCCTAAGTCTTGTAGTTTTTTTTTAGCGTCTTGTACTTTTTGAATAATACCTTGCTTGTCCTTAATCTTGCTGATCTCCTTTTGGTATGTTGACCGGTAAACTTCACGCATTTTTTTACTCCTAGGAATTAATTCTCTAAAATAGATAGATTTAAATATTTTAGTATTTATAAATAGCAGATATTATTTGCTTATTTATCTTATATGTTTATTAGAGTCCGAGGTTTACCAAAAGTTCCATGTATATTCCTATAATAATTATGACAAATGTAAAGTCAGGCTAAAATTAAGATAAGACTATTTTTATATGCTGCTAAATTTATCTGTTGTTTTATGTAGTTAAAGCGCTTATTCCTATAAGATAGTGATAGGTCTTTAATGCTCAATAGACTATAAGTAATACAAAATAAGCACTTTATAATAAATTTGGAAGGATGCTTAATGTTAAAATACATTATTATATTCATCCTTACAATTTGTATCTTGATTAAAAATTTTATACTAATTACCAGATTAAGAGTTTGGTCATTGTTTCCGTATATATTCTGGCGCAGACTCTCCTGGTTTAGTTTTTCTTCTTGGCACTGGTGGTGCTTTATTTACTAAGGCCCTACTTCTTAGAGCTTCTTCTGCTTTAGCTTCTTCTACAGATTTTTCTGCCGCAGCTTCTTCTGCGGTAGCTTCTTCTGTTGTAGCTTCTTTTGCTGTAGTTGTTAATGTTGGCATTTGTTCATTTGTTAATAAAAAAACTTCTGCTTGCTCAAAGCCTGCGATTTTTTTATCATTTAAAATATTAGTTATAGCTAGCTTTTGAGCACTTATAGTCGTGCTAGGCTTAACTTGGCTTGAACCAAAATTGTATGAATTCCTTGCTAATTCTTCTTGTAAAAAACTTCTTAGTGTTGTCTCCGATACGTCCATTTTCTTTGTTGTTTCTGGTTTTTTAATTAATTTTGTCTTGACGCTATCTAATGCATCAGCTGCTCTTGCACTGGCGCTATGTGTTAAACAACGTAAAATAAGCAATTGCTCAGAAGATAGTTCATCAATACTTTCTTGTATAGGTAAATTTGCTGCCTCAGATTGAAGTAATTGATGACACCAACTTGCTTTTTTTAGAGCTTTTTCTGCTATGATTGATGAAGGTTTGCCTTTGTTTTGGAATTTTTTCCTATCTACTTTTACTTTTGCCGCCAGACGCCTTGTTAAGGCGACTTTTATATTATTTAATTCTTTGGTAACTTTATCTAACTGTTGTTTTATTGCTGGATTTAAATCAGCTTTTTGCTCTTCAAGATTGAATCTTTCTTCTTCTAATTTTATAAAATGTTGTATATTCACATCAATAGCTGTTGGCGACTCAGTTGTGGATTCATCAATTAATAAGTGGCTATCATCTTGTGTTGCTGAAAGAGCGCTTTCTGATTTTTCTTTATTAGCAAAGCTCGCAAGCCTTTTTGCGGCCTTAGATGCGGCGGCTGAAGCTTGAGAGACTGCTGCGGATGTTGATTCCCCTAAGCTTGTTTTTTGGGCATGAGATAAGTTCATTAGAATATGTGCCATTTCAACTGATTCTGGGTCTTCAAAGTCTATTGAATCAGTCACTTCCTTTAAATTAACATGTTTTTTACTTGCTCCTAATTCTCCAAGCCTAGTTAGCATCTTTATTTTTTTTTCTCTTCTTAAATTTTTATTCTTTTTAAGAAAACTACTCATGCTTTTTCTCCAACATTAATTTAATTAGCAACAAGCGAAGTCGTGAATTATTAAAATTCTAATCTGCTGCGAGCTTAGTTGTTAAATTAATTATAGAATTTACACTCAATTTATGCTTGATAACAAGTTGGTTTAATTAATATTGCTGTAAATATCTACACTGCTTATATTTTTAGTGGTTTTATCTTATATATAACTTTTTATTGTATATATAAATAAAACTTTAATGAAATTAGTCTAGCCCTCTAATTATAATTTTAATTTTTTCTATAAGATAAAGTTACAACTTATATTGATTTTTTTAATTTATTAATAAATTTTTAGTGGTGCAAATATATTATATCATTATAATGATGGACTGTTTTATCTGCAAAATGATATTTAATGAATTTGTAATTGTTATTTAATTAATACTGTTCTATAGTTAAGCATCTGGTTTTTTAACCTCTGGTACAGATTGCTTTTTGCTATTATGAGCGTTCTCTTGTTCTTCTATAAGTCCATCTCTTTTTATTATGAGTTCTTGCCTACTTTTTGCAACTTCAGGGTAGTGAAGAGACTTAGAGGCATCCTTTATTAGTTGATCTAACTCATTGATCTCTTCTTCTCTCTTTTTAAACTCTTCAATTTCTTCTGCTCCAGGTATTTTAGGTATAATTTCTTCACCTTCCGATAACTTAGCACGTTGTCTCAACTCAGCACTGATCATTTGGCTAACCTATGCTGCGGTATCTCTTTGGGTTGCCTCATAATCTTTACTGTCTACTAAAGGTTCTGTGTCTGCCGTGATTCTTATCTTTATGACATGTTCCACACATTCTAAGAGCTTAGTTAAGTTCATTCCATTTGTATAACTAAATAGTTGTTTGCTGTCTTTTTTTGAATCTTCAGATTTATCAGATGTAACTTTTAATGACTGTTGAGCCTTGTGTAGTATTTTTTCTTCTAAACCTTCTTGTTTATTAATTAAGTTACTTAGACTCTGTAATTGTTTAGTGCTTAAGTATGGTATGGCTCGTCCTACAGGTATAGAACTTAGCAATGCTTCTTGTCCCGAATCATTAAGTGCTCCATCTTCTAAGTTTTTAGAATCTAAAATTTTACGTATGGTGTTTAATTTGACAAGTTCAGTTATAATATTAACATCTTTGCTTGTTATGTCTTTTGCCTCTTTTGCCTCTTTTGCCTCTTTTGCCTCTTTTGCCTCTTTTGCCTCTTTTATTTTTGTATTTTTAAACCTCTTTGTTAAAAATACTTTGGCATCTTTTAATGCTTGTTTATCAACCGCTTCTCCATTAAGTCTTTTTCTTTCTTCTTCTAAAAATTTAGATACTGTCCATTTGCTAGCATCAAAATCTTTACTTATAGTATGGGTTTTAGCATGTGAAAGATTGACTAATAAAGAGCACAAAAATATAGTGTCTCTACCACCACTTTGTAGTTCACTTAGTTTTTGATTAAAAAAGGGTTCATCTTTTGCCCTGGTGACTTGCATATACTCAATTATTAATAGTTTTTCCGCTTTCCTTGCTTCGCTTTGTTCTGTTGTTCTTTTAAATAATCCAGCCATGCTTTAACCTTTATTAATTAATTTATGCGTAATCTAATATTACAAGTTTATAATTATTAGATTAAATATTTAATTTTTCTTAAATCGCTAGTTTAAGTTTAGGTTTTTTAATATGTTTGGTTAGATTAAGTATATTTAATTAATTATAATTGGTTAAATTTACAGTATAAAATTTATATTTGAAGTATATACAAAATGCCTTGAATGTATTCATTAGCATTTTTTCTTAAATTTATGGTTTGCTGTTGTTTTATATTGAAATTATGTCTTTTAGATAAATCTTCAATATATGTTGGATTATGCGCAAATCTACCACTTGGCTGTAATATCGAATTTTCAGTATTTTTAAAATCAGTTGGCGCTAATTCTATAGTGAAGGCAAATAAGCCTTGAGATGCTAAGGTATTAGCTACATTAATAAAAATTTCCTCTAAATCTTCTAAATATACTAAAACATCTGCAGCAAGTGCTATATCAAAAAATTTTTGACCCTCACCTGGCAGGCTTAAATTTATATTAGCTTGAATTAGGGCTTCATAGGCATTTTGCTCAAGGGCCCGATATAACATTTGTTTAGATAAATCCACACCCACTTGGACTTTGGCTAAATCTCTAAATACTATCCCAGCAATGCCAGTGCCGCAGCCTAAATCTAAAATATTTAAAGTAGTATTGATTTGGGCTTGTTCTAATTCTAGGTTTATAGCTTGGCGCAGCAAATGCGGCACTTGGTATTCTAGGTTTTCGCGTACATGCTTGTCATAATAAAATGCGTATTGGTCAAATAAATCACTAACATACTGACTACTATCATAGCTGGCTATATTAGTCTCACCTAAAGCGCGCAAAATATGCTGGGCTGTGGGGTTATTTGGTTCAAGTTTTAAGGCAGCGCTAAAATGCAATTTAGCCTTGGGATAATTGCGCTCTCTTAGATATAACACGGCTAAATTATGCTGCCATGTGTGTTGGCTAGCATCTAGCTCTAGGGCGCGCTCATACATTTTAAGAGCTAAGTCTTTGTCGCCAGTATCTAATAGGCTTTCTGCATAATAATAAGTTAACATGGCAGCTTGAGGGTTGTGTTCTACCGCTTCTGCTAGTAAATCTTTAGCTGCGACATAATCTTTTAAGCTAACATAACACATTGCTAGATTTTGCTTCACACTTAGGTTATCAGGTTGCAAAGCAAGTGCGCTTTTATAGTGTTCGACAGCTCTAATGGGCTCATTTAATTTAACGCAGCAATTAGCTAAATTAATAATGGGTTCAACTTGCCCTGGGCCTAGGCGAATAGCTTTACTATAAGATTCTTGGGCCGGGGCATATAAAGCCTGGGTATATAAAATATTGGCATAATTATTCCAAGTCTCGGCTTTATTGGGCTTTATTTCTAAAGATTGTAAAATGTGGGCTTTAGCACTATCTAAATCTTGTAATTTACGGTAAACATTACTTAAATTATTATGAAAAACAGGGTTGCCAGGCTCAATGGCTAAAGCTTGCTGCAAACTCTCTTTAGCTTTAAGCCATTCATTGCTTTTAGCATAAATTATTGCCTGTAAGCTCCATAAATCAGCATTTTTAGGGGTGGCCTTTATTAGTTGCTCGAGCGCACTTAAAGCCAAGGTTAATTGCTGATTGTTGATAAGTTCTATTATTTGTTCAGGACTAGATAAATTATTAATCATTGCTCCAATTAAATATATACCCTCGAGAATTTAGGGCATATACATTTTTTTTATCAGCACTTAAGCCTAAGCTCAAAATAGAGCCTGCCATAGAAGAGCCACCTACCTTGCGGGGCACCTCAAATTTTTTAATTTTTTTACCAGTTACCACATCCCATTTGTGTACCTTACCCGGGGGAGTGCCAGTGTATAAAATTTTATCATTTTCATCGAATAAGAAGCTGCTAACGTGAATAGTATGGCGCCCTATAATGTTCATAAACCAATAATTAAATTCATATAGCTTTTTATATTCTAGGCCATTTTTTAAATGGACTAAAGTTATGGGATTAAACATAGTAGAGTAAAGTAGATATTTTTCATTATTAGATATACCACATTTAACCAAAGGGCCTGCAGCTTTTATACTAGATATGCGTTTATTATGAGGTATATCCCAAATATCAATTTTGTGTTTGCCAGTAGCTACTACTGCATATAACCCAGTAGCTGATATATCTAAATGTTTAATGTTGTCATTGTATCTAACTTGCCAGACAGACTTTCCATTTTTTAAGTCAAACAATTCTATCAAGTTATCATCAAATGCTAAAAAAATATATTTGGCACTATGAGTTACTTTAGCGTGAACTATTTTAGTAGAAAATTGCCAATTATTTATTAATTTTCCTGTATTAATATCCCACATAATTACCTGATGATTAGAGCAGGTTAGGGCTTTATTATCATTATCTGCCAGTAACACCGTATTATAAACTTCATGCATAGATTTATAGAGCGGGGGCGCCCAAGCATAAATTATCTTATTGTCCTTAAGATCAGTATATTGAGCGCCATTAAATAAAGTAGAGCTTAATAAAAAATCACTATTTATTGTAAATTTAGAGTCCACTACGCGCTTGGTTGCAAGCTTGACATGAGCTGGCAGGGGCTCACTGCAAGCACTTAGACCTACTAGCAATGAAATATTTATAATAAAATAGCATATAACTTTCATAAGTTAATTTTACCACATAGAGCATTATATGCATTACAATCAACTATGCTTAAGTTAGTGTTATAAATTTTAAGCGTTTGACATAGGTTAAATTAGTATGAATAACAAACGCATGGCTAAATATAAAAGCCTGCAACAAAAGAAAATTTTAGTTGTCGATGACTTTCCTGAGTTTCGCAATGCTATTCGGCGCATGGTAGAAGCCTTTGGAGCTCTTGACGTGGATATAGCTGCTAACGGGGAAGAGGCTATCTCTAAGATTAAAGAAACTATGTATCATGTGGTTTTGTGTGATTATAATCTTGGCGAGGGCAAAGATGGGCAGCAAGTTTTAGAAGAAGGCAAGCATATAGGGGCTATCAACGAGTCGCAAATTTTTATTTTGCTTACTGCAGAAAATAGCGCTGAAATGGTTATGGGGGCCTTAGAATATGAGCCGGATTCATATTTAATTAAGCCATTTACTAAAGAAATGGTGCATGAGCGCGTGATGCGCTGCCTTGAGCAAAAAAAAGAGCTAGAACCAATTTATCAAGCATTAGAGGGTAGCGATTCTCAAAAAGCCTTACAAATTTTAGATGACAGGATTGCCAAAGGCGGTAAACTAGTGCTGTTGTGCCTTAAAATTAAGGGCAAAGAATTATTAAAATTAAAACGCTATGATGAGGCGGCGCAATTGTATGAGTCTATACTTGAAGCGCGTGAGTTGGCTTGGGCCTATATGGGACTAGGTAAATGTTATTATTATAAAGAAAAATATCCCGAGGCTTTGCAAGAATTTCAAAAAATTATTGTAGATAATGACAAGACAGTAGAAGGCTATGATTGGATTGCTCGCTGTTATGAAAAAATTGGTGAATTTGTTAAAGCTCAAGAAACTCTAGAGCAAGCAGTCCAAATGTCATCTAAAGCAATTTTACGCCAACAATTTTTAGGGCGCATGGCGCTTTGTAATGAGGATTTAAAAATTGCTGAAAGAGCTTTTAAAATGGCTGTAAGCTTGGGTAAACATTCAGTATATCGCTCAGACGATGACACTAAAAATTATGCATATATTTTATTAAAACGCGGCTTAGAAGAAACTAATGCTAGAATGCGCAGTCGCTATATTACTGATGCTTTAGCAGCTTTAGAAGTTATGCGTAAATTTTACCATAGTAACAGGGCAAAACAAGCTGAAATTTATTTAATAATGGTTGATATTATGCTGCAAGCTGAAAAACTTGATCAAGTAGAAGCTACTGCTAATAAAATTTTAGGTTTGTTAGCTCATGAGCCTACTTCATCTGATAAAGAATTAATTTTGCAATTAGCTAATTTATTTATAAAATCTGGCAAAGATAATTTGGCAGAAAAAGGCGAAAAAATTCAACAAAAATATACATCCTAAGGTTTTGAATTTTATGCAAGAAGATAACTCCATATTTGCGATGTTACTCGCATCTTCCACTCATGATATGAAAAATGTATTAGCTTCTTTGCTAGAGAGTGTCGATTGGCTCTATAACTCTATAGATGATTTAAATGCCGAGCAAGTGGCAGAATTTCAAAAAGTCTCTCAATTGGCCGCCAGTGTAAATGCCGAATTAATGCAATTGTTGTGTTTTTTTAAATTTGAAAAATCCCAGTATTCAAAACGGTTATTATCTCAAGATATAGAAGGTTTTTTGGCTATGCAGCAAGCCTACTTATCTACTTTACTTAAAACTGGCAAAATTAAGCTAGAAATAGAGTGTGCAACTTTTGAGGAATGGCCCTTTGATGATGTTTTGCTCTCAAGTGCTGTGCGCAATGCTGCAATGAATTCTATGAAATTTGCTAAAAGTAAAATTTTGTTAAGTGCAGATATTGTGAATAATATGCTTAAAATTACCGTAGCAGATGATGGCCCTGGTTTTCCTGAAAAAATGTGGGGCAAATTAGAGCATACTGCAGGGGCCGTAGATTTAACTAATTCTAGCACAGGCCTTGGGCTTTATTTTGCACAAACTGTGGCGCACATGCATGTAGATAAGCAAGATAATGCAGGTTTTGTTGAGCTAGGTTGCAGTGCAAACTTAGGTGGTGGTGAATTTAATATATTTATTCCCCATAAATAATAGCGCAAAAAGTGCGCTATTATTTGGTTTTAAAATATATTGAGTAACAATATTTAGGGCATATTTGCTGTATCAGCTATTTCCAATAACTCTATTTCAAATATTAATAAAGAGTTAGGTGCAATAACAGGTTCAACTCCTTCTACGCCATATCCTAAGCTTGGTGGCACAAATAGCTCCCATTTAGAGCCTACTGGCATTAATTGCAAGGCTTCGACCCAACCAGGTATTAGGTTTTTAAGTTGAAAAACTGTAGGCTCTTTACGGCTATATGAGCTGTCAAATTCACTGCCATCAATTAACTTACCGCGGTAGTTAATTTTTACAAATTGTTCGGGAGTTGGAGTTGGACCTGAGCCTTTAGTTATTACCTTATACTGTAAACCAGAATCGGTACTTTTAACTTCTGCTTTAACCTTATTTTTCCCTAAGAAATCTTGCGCTATTTTTAAATTATTAGCAGCTATAGTTTGCATTTTGGCCTCATAGGCTTTGGCTTGCTCATCTCTAAAACTAAGAAGAGCTTTGTCGATGGCTTCTTTATTTAAACGAAGCGCAGCTTTGGGAGCCATGGCATCTTTTAGTCCTTGCACAAATTCATTATAATCAAGAGCTAATTCAATAGACTTTAAATCTTGGGCGGTGCGTGCGCCTAAGGCGTAACTAATATCTTTTAGCTCTTGTTCACTAGCGGCTAAACAAATATTAGGCAATAGTAGAAAAAATGTGATGAAGCGATTTATGTACATTTTAAATCCTTATATTGTACCTATAAATCCTATATTCTGTCACTAATTCCACCATCCGTCAATTTATGGGGATTTAAAATACTCTTTAATTCTTCGCGGGAAAGCTCGGTCATTTCTGCTGCAACATCTAAAATAGCGCGCTTTTCAGTATAAGCTTTTTTAGCAATTTTAGCTCCAAGCTCATAGCCTATTATATTATTTAGTGCAGTTACTAAAATAGGGTTTTTAGCTATTTTTTCGCTAATATTGTGCTCATTAATTTTAAATCCATCAATAGCTTTTTCTGCTAGCACGTTACAAGCATTACCTGCAATTTCAATGCTTTGTAAAATATTGTAAGCAATTATTGGTAACATTACATTTAATTGAAAATTACCTGACTGGCCGGCAACAGTAATTGTGGCGTCATTGCCAATAATTTGCGCGGCAACTTGAGCTACAGCTTCTGGAATTACTGGATTTACCTTGCCTGGCATAATGCTGCTCCCTGGCTGGATAGCTGGTAGCTCAATTTCCCCAATGCCAGCAAGAGGGCCGCTATTCATCCAGCGCAAATCATTGGCTATTTTCATTAAAGAGACCGCTAACATTTTTAAACTACCAGAGAGCTCTACAATGTCGTCTTGTGAGCTCATACTGCGAAAAAAATTCTCCGAACTGACAAATTTTAGGCCACTTTTACTAGCTAAAGAAGCTATGGTTTTTTTACTAAATTTAGGATGGGTATTAACTCCAGTACCAACAGCAGTGCCACCTATAGTCAATTTTAAAATTTTATTAAAAGAGGCATTAATAGTTTCAATACAACTAGTTATTTGAGCATGCCAACCGGAAAATTCTTGCCCAAAAGTAATAGGCATGGCATCCATTAAGTGAGTGCGCCCCGTTTTAGTCACATTTTTATAAGCCAATCTTTTTTTATCTAAACTAGCTTGTAATTTTTCTAAACCCGGCATTAAAATTTCATGCATACTAATGGCTGCACTTACATGAATTGCAGTAGGAATAATATCATTGCTGCTTTGCCCCATATTAACATGATCATTAGGATGCACATCTTTATTGAAGTGCACTTTAGCTACTGAGCTTATAACTTCATTGCTATTCATATTAGAGCTAGTGCCAGAGCCAGTTTGAAATATATCTACTGGAAAATGTTTATCAAATTTGCCCTCAGCCACCATATTTGCTGCATCAATAATAGCTTTAGCAACTTCGTTATTTAGCAAGGCTAATTGTAAGTTAGCCTCAGCACAACTAGCTTTTATTAAGCCTAAAGATTTAATAAATTGTCGCGGCATAGGAATACCGCTTATAGGAAAATTATCTACTGCGCGTTGGGTTTGTGCCGCATATAACGCGCCATCTGGTACTGTTACTTCACCTAAACTATCCTTTTCTATCCTGTCACTCATAATGCCTATCCTGTAGCTAATTGACGTAATACATAGTGTAAAATACCACCATGTTGGAAATATTCAAATTCTTTAGGGGTATCAATTCTGGCTAAAGCATAAAACTCAAAAGTAGAGCCAGAGCTTTTACTTGCAGTTATTTTTATGTGGCTTTTTAGCGTAAGGTTAGATAAATCAAAATCAAATTTTTCACTGCCATCAAGCTGGAGTTTGTCCGCAGACTCTCCTGGCATAAACTCTAAAGGTAGCACCCCCATACCTATTAAATTAGAGCGATGAATTCTCTCAAAGCTTTCAACTAATACAGCTTTTACTCCAAGCAAGCGCGTGCCCTTAGCCGCCCAATCGCGCGATGAGCCCGAACCATATTCTTTGCCGGCAATAATAATTAAATCTTGTTGTTGCTCTTGATATAACATAGAAGCATCATAAATTGACATAATTTTATTTTCAGGTAAAAAATTAGTCAAGCCGCCTTCGGTTCCCGGGGCTAGCAAATTGCGTAAGCGAATATTTGCAAAAGTGCCCCGCATCATAATCTCATGATTCCCGCGTCTTGAACCATAAGAATTAAAATCTTGGCGCATAATATTGTGTTGCGCTAAGTATTGTCCTGCTGGGGTGCCCTCCCCAATAGCCCCAGCTGGAGATATATGATCAGTGGTTACTGAATCTTGCAATTTTACTAAAACTCTAGCTTGTTTTATATCTTTGATTTTTTCCGGGACTGGTTGAATATTATCAAAAAAAGGTGGTTTTTTAATATAAGTAGAAGCACTATTCCAATTATAAGCTTTAGAATTGGTAGCATGTAATTGCTGCCAGCTATCGTCACCTTCAAAAACTGAACTATATTTGTCTACAAACATATCAGCAAATAAAGATTTTGTTATTAGTTGAGCTATTTCTGTGGACGAGGGCCAAATATCGGCTAAAAATACAGGCTTACCATCTTTAGTATGGGCAATTGGATCATTTTCAAAGTCAATATTCATAGTTCCTGCTAGGGCATAAGCTACCACCAAGGGAGGAGAAGCTAAATAAGCATTTTTAACCTCAGCATGGATTCTACCTTCAAAATTTCTATTACCTGATAAAACTGCGCTAACAGCCAATTCACCTGCTTGAATTGCTTTAGAAATATGGCTATCTAAAGGGCCAGAGTTGCCAATGCATGTGGTACAACCATAACCTACCAAATTAAATCCCAAATACTCTAAATGCTCATATAAACCTGCTTTTTGTAAATAATCAGTTACAACTTTAGAGCCAGGAGCTAAGCTGGTTTTCACCCACGGTTTTGAGGAGATGCCTAAAGCATGAGCTTTTTGGGCAATTAAGCCTGCAGCTACCATAACGCTTGGATTAGAGGTATTAGTACAACTAGTTATAGCCGCAATGACTACAGCCCCATTTTGTAATTGATAATCAGTGCCCGCAACCTCTACTATCTTACTTAAATCTTTATTTTGCTCTTGCATAGTTTTAGCAAAAGAAATTTTAGCATCGCTAAGTGCAATTCTATCTTGAGGGCGCTTAGGGCCTGCAATAGAGGCTGTAACTTTAGCTAAATCTAATTCTAAAGAATCAGAGTATTCACATTCTAAAGCGCCAGTTTCCCTAAATAAACCTTGATGGCGATAATACTCTTCTACTAGCTTAATTTCTTCGCTACTACGTCCAGATTGCTCTAAATATTTTAAAGTTTCAGCATCTACTGGAAAAATACCACAGGTAGCCCCAAATTCAGGTGCCATATTAGCAATAGTTGCTCTATCCGCTAGAGGCAAATTATCTAAGCCATCACCATAGAATTCCACAAACTTACCCACAACGCCTTTGTTACGTAGCATCTCTACCACCGTAAGCACTAAATCAGTGGCAGTAGTTCCAGGAGTTAGTTTATTGGAAAGCTTAAATCCTACAACTTGTGGGATTAACATAGTAATAGGCTGACCCAGCATTGCAGCTTCAGCTTCAATGCCACCAACCCCCCAGCCAAGCACGCCAAGGCCATTTATCATGGTAGTGTGCGAGTCGGTGCCAACCAAAGTATCTGGGTAACAATATTGTTCATTATCAATTGTGCTCGTGAAGGCAACTTTGGCTAAGTATTCTAAATTTACTTGATGTACTATCCCAGTACCAGGGGGGACTACCTTAAAAGAATTCAAAGCATTTTGGCCCCATTTTAAAAATTCGTAGCGCTCCTTATTGCGCTCAAATTCAATAGCAGTATTGGTTATAAGCGAAGCTGGCTTACCATAGCTGTCAACCATCACTGAGTGATCAATAACTAAATCTACAGGTACTAAAGGATTGATTTTTTCAGGCTCCCCACCTAGCTCTTGCATAGCTTCTCGCATAGTGGCCAAATCTACAACAGCTGGCACCCCTGTAAAATCTTGTAAGATTACGCGGGCAGGAGTAAATGCAATTTCAGCATTAGGCTCAGCTTTGGCCTGCCAATGCAAAATTGCATCTATATCTTGTTGACAAATATTAATGCCATCTTCTTTACGTAATAAATTCTCTAACAGTATTTTTAACGAAAAAGGCAACCTAGCTAGGTCATGCTTTTTCTCTAAAGCAGCTAAGCTATAGATTACATAATTTTGGTCATTAATTTTTAAAGATTGGCGTGTATTATAGCTATTTGTCATACTAATGCTCCTGATTACTGTTATTGAGTATAGCATTGCAGATTTTTAATAGTTCAACTTTAACTGTGCATATTTTGAGCACTTTAGTTAAATTATTGTTCTATATGGTCTATGTGAGCTTTTACATAAATTATCCACAACTATTTCCAGTGCGTTAGTGGATAACATGAAGCAGTAATTTGGTGAGTTGTCTTGTAATTGGCAGTTGACACTAGATTAACTTTAGATTAACTTTAGATTAACTATGTTTTGCTTTAGGCGCGTAGCTCAGTGGTAGAGCACCACCTTGACATGGTGGTGGTCGGTGGTTCAATCCCACTCGCGCCTACCAGGTAACTTTATAACTTACATATAGTTTACCTTAATATTAATTACTACTTATCTATATTTACTCAGACCCACTATGACTCCAGTTAAGTAAAAATGAAACATACTGGATAAGAGATAGTTTAACTTTAATGCGAATAAAAAATGATGTTTTAGTCATCTATCATATAAGTTGCTAGCAATTAATTATTTTTAATTGGTTTTAATTAATTTCTTATGAGCCAAGTATGGCCCTGATTTTTCATCTTGTAAAAATCTTTTAAAAAAAATAAGCTATCTATTATGAAACTTGATGACTATATAAATAATGCAATTAAACTTTATATTTAGATAAATATTTTAAAAAATTATAGATGTCTGCCAGTTTATTTTTAATGAAAATTATATGAATTTTCTCAAGGTCAATTGTAGCTTAATGCTTATGCTTTATTTTTAACTGTTGCTTACTATTTTTTTGAAATTTTAGCATTTAAAGAACTTTATTAAACTCTAGGTGCTGTTGTATTGTTTTCAAATTTATTTATAGCGGCTGTAAGGCTTTCTTTAAAAATTTCAAAAGCTTCATGAGGGCCCCTAGGAGCTTTTTCATCCTTATTTAATCTATCTGTAATTTCATTAGTAAGAGCTTCTTTAATTCTTTCCATATTCTCTTTTTTGCTTTCAAGTTGTTCGTTAATTTCAGAAAAAAAAGATTTGATATTATCATTTACTTGTGTATTTGAATTAAAGCATATCTTTAATGGAGTAGAATTGTATATTTCTAATAACTGAGGATATTCATTCAATGTTTCTAGTAGTTTCTGGGCTGGCATTGATGTCTCCTTAAATTAATTAAGTTATTAATATCTAAATCTTTTTATATATCATATTATAGTTGTTTTGATGGTTGTTTTGTTGTAACTTATATTATTATTTATCTTTTTTGTTTATTAGGTAAAAAAAATAAGCAGAAATGTTTATAAGATGGCTTCTCATTTTATCCGTCTAATTAAGATTAGGTGCACATAAAAGCAATATATAAAATTATTGTTATAAAATTTGATGATTATATAAATAATGCAATTAAACTTTATATTTAGATAAATGCTTTTATTTGTGAATCACAAAGTGTAAGTTATTTAATTGAACATAAGTATAAATTTTACATATTAAACCACATAACTTTTTTTATTCCACAATATTTTATTTTCAATGTAAAATTCTAAGTAAATTATTTTAAAATGCGTTAAGAAATATATCACCTGCAAAATATCTGTTTTTTTTTAACCAAAAAGTTAATAATTAATTGTTTTTATATGTAGCTATTTCTCAATAGCATGTTGAAGTCAGATGTATTAAGAAGGTTAAATAATTATTGTTGATAAATACAATATTTTCTATTGGAGAATATTAATCATTATTATCTTATATGTATTTATTTACCATATAAAATTAATTTCATAACTCAATTATTGATTGGTGCAATTATTGGCTGGCTGGTGCGATTGGTGCAATTATTGGCTGGCTGGTGCAATTGGTGCAATTATTGGCTGGCTGGTGCAATTGGTGCAATTATTGGCTGGCTGGTGCAATTGGTGCAATTATTGGTTGACTGGTGCAATTGGTGCAATTATAATTATAATTATTTTAAAAGTAACTAAACAATATGTTTTATCCAGAGGTTGAATCCAAAAATCTAGAATTTAAAGAAAGCTTGCCTTCTTTTTTACAGCTAATTAAAACATGTGTGGCTTTTGCTAATGGTGTGGGCGGTGAAATCATTATTGGTGTTGAAGATAAAACCAGAAAAATTGTTGGTATAAATGAAAGTATAAGGCAAGAAATATATGAAGGTTTTACCAATAGCTTATATGATTCTACGGAACCTAATTTAATTGCTGAAATTTATGAAAAAAATTTTGGGGACAAAAATGTTATAATTATTGATGTGCCTATGGTTCTAAAAAAACCAGTTTATATTAAAAAAGAAGGAGAGCAAAAAGGTGTGTACTTAAGGGCGGGTTCTAGCACTAGACGAGCAAATGAAGATTACATAGAAGAATTAAAAAGAGACAATAAACGTACTACTTACGATGAAGAAATTATTCATGCTGATGTTGACATTCTATCTAAGGAGTTAATTAAAAGATCATATGTTACATATACTATATCAAAGCTTTATGCTGAAAAGATATTAGGTAGAAAATTAGCAAATAAAAAAGACTTTTATCCTACAATAGCTGGTACATTGTGGTTTTGCCCAGAACCTCATATTCATATAGACACAGCCCACATTAGATGTACACGCTTTAACGGCACTGAAGGAAGGGATATTGTACAAACAGAAGAAATTAATGGAGATTTAAGTAAGCAAATAGAAGAGTCATTTTTATTAGTAAAAAATTGGATTACTAGAAACTTTAAACTTAAAAATACTAAACTTACAGGTAAAATGTTGATTCCAGCAGAGGCTTTAAGAGAAGCAGTCATCAATGCTGTAATACATCGTAAATATTCAATACCTGGGGCTATTAAAATTGCTTTGTATGATGATAGACTGGAAATCTTTAATCCTGGAAATTTTCCAGGACTCATAGATATAAATAACTTAGGTGATGGCACAACATATCTTAGAAATCCAGTTATTGCTAAAATAGCGCGTAAAATTGGGCAAATGGAACAATTAGGTACAGGTATAAGTTTAATTAGAGCAAGCTGTAAAAAAGCTGGGTTGAAGCTTCCGACCTTTATTGAAGGAGCTGACAGTGTTAAAATAATTTTTTATTTTATTCCTGACTTAGGTTGTGGTGATAGTGATGAAGACCAAATTTTTGAATTATTTACAAAGTATGAATCAGTAAGTATTGGTGAAATCGTGAATCTTTTTAAGATCTCACGCAATACAGCTACTAGAAAATTAAATAATTTATTAGCTAAAAATAAAATAAAAAGAGTTGGCAAAGGTCCAGCTGTTAGATATTTTTTAAGTGAAGAAATAACTAAATCATGATTTAGTCAAAAGATGTATTAGCTCATAAAAGTATGGGCAAGTTTTTTCATAAATAATTCTTAATATGATCAAGAATTATTTATGAAATATTTAATCCTACAAAAAATTATTTGTTGTATTTAACCTTACACATGGTAAGGGGCTTGTTGCAATGATGCTAAATAGACTTAATTTTATTAATAGAAAATTATAATACATCTTGCAAAGATTTTTCCATGATAAAATTATATTTTCAATGTTTGATAAAGAAGGATTAGATGAGCATTCAAATTATGATTGCTTAGAAGGTTTTTTAAATCAAATATCTAAATATGACGCTACAAAGTTATTTGATAAGGCAGTATTTTGTATAGCAAAATAACAAGGTTTATTTTCTAGAAAACTACTTCTTTTTAACAGCTGATTAAAACATTTGTGGCTTTTGCTAATGGTGTAAATGATGGAATGATTATTTGTATTGAAGCGTAAACCAGAAATATTTTTTGGCATTAAACTCTAAAATTAATAATTGCTTTAAAAGTTTGAAGTAGGCTTTTTAAGTGCTTATACATAGTTTCCTATTATTCCTATTATTCCTATTATTCCTATTATTCCTATTATTCCTATTATTCCTATTATTTTTATTATTCTTATTATTCTTATTAATAAGGTATCTTAATAATAACTATGTATTAGATATAACTATTACTAGTGAGGCTGCACTTAATTGCTGGCCTTAATTAAAATTATTGTCATAAAAATTAATTAGTTATACATAAATAATACAATTAGCTTGTTAGGTAACTTAATGCATGGTATTATTCCCAATAAATTTAAGTTGGTCTGGGAATTATTATAAAAATGAATACAGAAGAATTAGACGAATTGCAAAAAAAAGTAGTTGAATTGCTCAATAGCTTTCCTGATAAGGAAGGAGCTATTAGGGAAAAAAGTATTATAGATGAGATAGCTCTTTTTTTACAAAGCCCAAATGATAATGATATGCGTCCATACTTTTTAAAATGCTTAGGTTTTGGCGCAGCATTTAAAGGATATTTGGACATAATTAAAAATTTAATTGAAAAAGATTGTACCTTTAGTGAGCAGGATGAGGAAGGTTTAACTCCGTTGCATCATGCTTTATCTCAAGGACATTTGGATGTAGCTACTCTTTTAATTGAAAAAGGCTTCAACATTAATGCACAGAATAAGGAAGGATTGACTCCGTTGCATTATTCATTGCGTGAAGGGCATTTGGATATAGCTACTCTTTTAATTGAAAAAGGTTGCATTCTTAGTGCGCAGGATAATAAAGGATTAACTCCATTGCATTATGCATTGCGTGAAGGGCACTTGGATATAGCTAATCTTTTAATTGAAGAAGGTTGTGACATAAATGCTAAGTCTGCAAGCCAATCAACCCCATTACATGAAGCAGCATTTAAAGGTTATTTGGAGATAATTAAATATTTAATTGAAGAAGGCTGCGATATTAATTCTAAAGCTAAAAATGAGCACACTGCATTACATATAGCGGCAAAACTAGGCCATTTGAATGTTGTTGAGTATTTAATTGCACAAGATTGTGACATAAATGCTAAAAATCATCGTGAACATACGCTATTATCGATTTTACTCAAAAATTACGAAGAAAATGAATCTGCGCAAATTAAATTTTTAATTTTAAGTATAATAGCAAACCCCAGTAATAAAGTTAATATTTTAAATCAAGAAGACATTTTTTTGCAAAATTATAATAATAGTGATAGTGATAGTGATAGTGAGAGTGATAGTGAACTTATCAGTTTTTATAAACAATTAAATTTAGGACCTTATCAGCAAGATAAGGCTGTTGATCAGCTGAAAAAAATAGATAACAATGAAAGTTTAGCAACTTATATGGCATTATTATTTTATTTTTTAAATAATTTAGCTTCAACTGAATCAGGTTTTCCTGATGAAGCTCTATTTTTTAAGAATATGTTGAAAGAAGTATTATATAAGTTTAAGGCAATGGAGATTGTTGAAGATTATGTTATAAAGTTAATGTTTACTATTTATAATTCTTCTGATTATTTTAAGGAAATATTCTTAGAAAATTTTGATGGAAAAAACTCTGAACTTATTCCTGTTATGGTAAATAGATTAGTAGCTTTATTAAAAGACAATAATCAATCATTGTCATTCAAACAATACAATAACATTAAAGCTATTATTGGGCATTATTTTTTAAAATCTAATAACCCTATCTTAGATAAAGATGAACTTTTGCGAACAATAAGACCAATATTAAGCTCTGAAATTTTAGAAAACATAAAAAAAGGTGAGGCAGATAATTTTTGGAACACTAAAAAACGAAAGCGGCAAACTAAAATCTTAGATCATAAGGGTTTTTCAAGTGCTCCTGGTGGCAAGCTTTCCTCTTCATATAAACATAAAAAAACAGAAGTGGGTTACCCTAGCTCCTAAAGCAAGTATATTATTATATATGTAAGATAATAATTTATTTAATTTTTATCTTACATTTAAGTTTTCATTGTTTTAAAATAATATGCTGCATAGCTAAAATTTTTTTAAAGCTTTAGGGCATTAGATTTAAGATAAACCTTTGTTAAATTTTTTAACAAACTTATACCAAAATCTAAGTCTCAATTAGCTCTTGGGCAAAGGCTTTGGCACTGTCTGTTATGGTGGCGCCACCTATTAAGCGCGCAATCTCTTCTATTTTTTCGCCTCGGCTAAGTACTTGGATTTGAGTATTAGTTTCTAATTCATTTTGTATTTTGGATACTTTAAAATTTAATGTGCCTTTAGCTGCCACTTGTGGTAGATGGGTTATGCATACTAGTTGGGCATTTGCTGCTATAGTTTGTAACATGCCCCCCACAAGCTCGGCAGTTTTACCGCTAATACCACTGTCAATTTCATCAAAAACCATCATGGGTATTTTTTGCATAGCACCATTTATAGCTAATAAAGCAAGGCTAAATCTTGAAAGTTCTCCTCCAGATAGATTTTTCAAATTAGAAAGGGATTGGCCAGGATTAGTAGTTGCCAAAAACTCAACCGTATCAATTCCATGCGGGCTATATTTTAATTTAGCAAGATCATCTGTAGATATTTTAATAGTAAATTGGGCTTTAGCTAAATCTAAAGCTTGAACCTTGGTTAGAACTAAATTAATAAGATTACTAGCGGCTTGGCTGCGTGCAATAGATAAATCTTTAGCTTTTTCCAAATAATCCTTAACTAACTTATCTCGTGTAGCTAATAATTGCGCCAGTAGTTCATTGCTATGTTGCATTGCACTTAACTCTTGCTGCATAACTTGATATTTGCTAAATAACTCTTTAGGTTTTACTTTGAGTTTGCGTGCCAAATCGTACACTTGGCTCATGCGTTGTTCTACTTCTTGGAGTCTTGCTGGGGAGCAGTCAAGATTATCAATAAAACTCACAAGATCATTGCGTGCTTCTTCTAAAGAAATAATTGCAGTGTTAAGGTTGTGTGCTACATTTGCATTAGTAAAATTATTACTTAATGTCATAAAATCATGCAGTTTATTAAGTACAGACTCGTCTGCATTATCAAGTGCTGTAAGAATTAAGTTAGCATCATGTGCAGTTTTATCTATATTAGATAATTGCTTAAATTCTAATTCTAAAGTTTCAACCTCGCTTTCTTGAATGTTTAAATTTTCTAGCTCTTGAATTTGATAGCTAAGTAATTCCATCTTTTCTTGGCGCTCTATAGAATTTTTAACAGAATTAATTTGGGTTTCAACTTCTTGTAAAGCGCTGTAAGCTTGGGCCACGTTTGCGAGTTTATCTGGATGATTAGCAAAAGTATCTAACATTTTGCGTTGTTGGCTTAAATCTAATAAAGTTAAGCTTTGGTGCTGGCTATGAATTTGAACTAAATGCTGCGCTACATCTTTTAGCTGGCTAAGCGGCACGATAGTGCCATTAATATAAGCTTTTGAGGGTTTGTTTTGTTTTATAACCCGACGGATAATACAGCAGCCTTCAGCATCAACTTGGGTGCCACACTCTTGTAATATAGCATTTAATTGGGGTAAATCACTTATATCAAATTTGCCGATAATTTCTAAAAAATCAGCTTGAGGGCGAATTTCTTTAGGGCTTAAAGTTTTACCAAGTAATGCGTTTAAAGCATTAATAATAATAGATTTGCCAGCACCCGTTTCGCCTGTAATGACATGCATACCATTAATAAACTCTAAATGCAGCTCTTTAACTATTGCCAAATTTTTGATAGATAGTTCTATTAACATACTTAACTCCTGGTTAATACTCTATCTGAAGATGGATTTTGACTCCAACCTAATTTTTCGCGCAAAATAGCATAATAACTATAACCTTGAGGGTGAATTAATTTTAATTTTTTGTTAAAACTAGTGATTTCTATGGTATCTGTACATTTAGCATTAAAATGT